>Ga0302250_1000090_pt1 | contig 140318 bp, 118 predicted proteins | sample AAG_RA_Asp_MG_FD_193536 | JGI IMG/M metagenome (GOLD analysis project Ga0302250, IMG submission 193536) | Enriched activated sludge microbial communities from anaerobic digester in WTTP, New Holstein, Wisconsin, United States - AAG_RA_Asp | ecosystem: Engineered > Bioreactor > Anaerobic >... | reverse complement strand
TTGTTTTACTAACACAGAAAGTGTAGATAGAATAATCTTTGCTGTGTTCAACAGACAAAATAATATTTGGAAGGATACACCCTTAAAGATAAAATATGAAATTACACAAAACTCTTGACATTACCTTCCCCCTGTTCCCCTAAATAACCAAATAACGAGATGACTAAATAACTAATTTGCTTTTCTGTCTTCTGCTTTCTGTCCTCCACCTTCTGTCTTCTGACTTCTGTTTCCATTAAATAACGAAATAACCAGATAACTAAATAACTAATTAGTCCGTTTTCTGTCCCTGCCTGCGCCGAAGCGGCTTCGGCAGGCAGGATCTGACTTCTGACATCTGTCTTCATCTCTATTATTATGTGAATCTCTCAAGATATGTGTAGAGATGATTTTTTTTAGCCTTTTCAATTGCATTAAAATAAATTTTATTAGCTTCCTTTATATTACCGAGCAGATAAAGAGTTTCAGCTGTTGATATCATATTCAATATCTCACCACGAGGCTCAAAACCAGTTTTAAAAAGTTTTGAAGCTTTTTTAAACAATTTAAGAGCAGTATCAAGCTTATTCTTTTTCTTATAACACTCACCCGCTCCCCAGAGTACAAGGGCAAGGTCAAGAGAATCATTGATCTTTGAATAATATTTGTATGATATCCTATAATTTTTTATAGCATCATCAAGTCTTTGAGATTGCCTCAATGAGTTTGCCATACCACAGTGGACATAAGCGGTAGCAAATGAGTCATCAGTGCTTATAAGAGATAATGATTTTCTGTAAATCTCATAAGATTTTTTAATCTCACCGCTTACTCTTAACACACCAGCAAGCCCGAACAATGAATATACTTCAAGCGATGAATCCTTCACTCTTTTTGCATATGAAATAGCATTTTGATAAGATTTTATAGATTCCTTAAACATCCCTTTCAACCTAAGTATTCCACCGATAGCCCACATTATGTATGATACACCCGCATAATCTTTTTCCAAAATATATTTTTCTTTAACTCTATTGAATATTGAGATCGCTTTTTCAAAGTTACCGATCATTCTGTAATACATAGCTTTTTCAATCATAAGCTCCAAAGAATTAGGATTTATTTTCTCTGCCATATTTATATACTTCAACGTGTTCTTTTTATCACCCTCACTTCTATATATCGCTGATATTTTTAAAAGAGAATTAAAATACTTTTCTCTGTCCATATCCTTTAATCCCTTTATTGCTCTGAGATAATCATATATAGCATTTTTAAGAAAACCTTCTATTCTTTTAGACTCAGCAATAAAATAATATCTATAAGGACTATTTTTATAAAGCTTTTCTATCATTTTGCGAGCAGATAAAACATCCTCATCATCAAGTTTTTTTTCTATCATTTCAATAACATCATTCATAATATCTCCTGCATATTTTCTCTAAAGGACATTTAACACAAACCGGAAGATTCTTCAAGCAGAAATCCTTAGCGGTTTTGACCAGCAAAGCGTGAAACTCATTATAGATTTTAAAATTTTTTTCTATGCTGTTCTCAAATATTTCTCTCAGCTGATCGTATTCATAATCATTATGATCACCAGTAACTCTCTGATAGACTCTTTTTGTATAGCTATCAACAACAAAAAAAGGAAGATAAAAACTGTAAAGGAGTATTGAATCAGCTGTCTCCTTGCCAACCCCATTTATCAAAAGAAGTTCTTCTCTTAAATGATACGGATCCTTTTTTTTGAGCTCTGATAATTTTCCACCGTTCTTTTTTATCCAAAGTGAAAAATTTTTTATTTTTTTAGCCTTCTGATTGTAATATCCACTGGATTTTATAAGAAGAGCTATATCTTGTTCATCTGAGGAAAGTATTTTTTTATAATCTATAAACTTGTTTTTCTTAAGTTCTCCAATTGCTTTCTCAGCGTTCTTCCAAGAGGTGTTCTGAGTCAGTATTGCCCCGAGTGATATCTCAAGCATCTCATCTTCGTCAAGCAGACCAAAAAAGTTTTTACGGTAAAGTGATTGTCCAGTCTTTAAATCATAAATAGGCCACCAGCCTTGGGCTTGAAAACTATCATACAAGAGATCAAATATTTTTCTTATATCTACTATATTTTTATTTTTTATCATCTTTTGATTTAAGCAGAGCTTTTATTTCCAACATAAGATCCTCAATATTGTACGGCTTCTTCATAAATTTTATTATTTCACACTTCTTAAGCTTATCCCTTGATTGCTTCTCATCCGCAAGTGTTGAGATAACAATTACAGGAATCTTTCTTGTTTTGTCATTCTCAGCAAGTCTGTTTGCTATATCAAAACCACTTATCTTTGGCAAAAGAAGATCAAGGAGAATCAGATCTGGAAGTTCCTTCTGTGAGTAAAGAACACCTGTAACTCCATCATTTGCTATTTTTACATCATAGCCTTCCTTAATAAGTATCTCTTTAAGTATATTTCCAGTTTCCCTGTTATCCTCTATTATAAGTATTTTTTTCATTTTTTACTCCAATCATAGATTTTAGCCAATTCTAAATACTCATCAGCAGAGTTTTTAAGTGATTTTATCTCATCATCAGAAAGCTGTCTCACCACCTTAAACGGAAGACCTAAAACAAGTGAATTTGGTGGAATCTTGCTGTTGGGAGTTATAAGACATCCTGCTCCTATAAGGCAGTTTTCACCTATCTCACTTTCTATAACCGTTGCATTCATGCCTATAAGACAGTTGTTGCCTATTACAGAGCCATGTACTACAGCTGAATGTCCTACGGTTACATTTTCGCCTATGATAACCGGCCTATTTAGGTTAGGATGAAAGACACTGTTATCCTGAACATTTGAATTTTTCCCTATTTTAATCTTATCCACATCACCCCTTATAACAACCCCCGGCCATATAGAAACGCCCTCAGCAATTTCACATCTGCCAATAATAGTAGCTGATGGATGAATCATCGCCTTATCAGATATCTCTGGAACATAATCCATAAACTTTTCTACCATATAACCTCCCGTAAAACAGAAGACAGAGGTCAGAGGACAGAAGACAGAAGTCAGATTTTAAAGGAACTCCTTATTTATCTGATATCTGTTTTCTGATTTCTGTCTTCTGTCCTCCGTCTTAATCTTGATGTTTACATCTCTATTTCTTCCTAAACAACTATCTTTTCTGTCCACTGTCCACTATTTTAGTTTTGCTAACCACTGATCACTGTCCACTATTGCTTTTTGCCTTTTCTGACCACTGTCCACTGATCACTGTCCACTGTTTTAGACTCTATCAATATCTGGCTCCACCATTCTCATACCATAATACATAATAAGACTTATTATAGATGGAACTATATAATAAAAGACCCTGAACACAAGACTCGCAAATATTGCTGACTCAAATGGAATTCCATAGTTGGAGTAAAATCCTGATATAACAAGCTCCATAGCACCAAGTCCTGCTGGAAGGATTGGGATCACAGCCATAACTATTCCAAAGGAAAAACCCACTATAAGTGTTATAACTGATATCTTTATATTTATGGACATAAAAGCAAAGTAGAGAACAATTATATTAAAAACCCAGTCAAAAAGGACATATATTATTACCTTTGGTAGCTCGTATTTTTTTTTGTCAAGCAAATTTATTCCGAAGTTAAGTTGGTTTTTAAAGTACTTAAAATCCTCCTTGGCTATCTGATATTTTGTTATCTGATATAAAGTAGAATTTATAAAATAGTAAATTCTTATGGCCCATCTGTTTCTGAATCTGTAATTATAAAGTATAAGAGTCATAACAAGCGGTATCAAAAAAACTACAATTGATGCAACAAACCCTTCAATTATCTGACTATTTAAATGCTTTATTTGAAAGAGATGAAGAAGAAAACTCTGAAATATTATAAATCCTAATATTAGATATATGAATGCGGTAAGGACAACAGAGGTTGTTACAGAAGCACTAACAGGCACCTTTTTTTTATTTAAGAGATGTGTTCTTATTGCAAAACCGCTTGCTCCGCCAGAGGAAAGGAAATAATTGACACTTGTAGAAATAAATGTTATAGAAAATGAATCAAAAAAACCAATCTTATATCCCATTATTTTAATCATCTCATGGAGAGAGAGGCTCATAAAAAAATAGCTTGCTATAGCTGATAAAAAGGCTAAAAAAAGATATTTTTTTGAAGATATTGAATAGACTTTTACTATCTGGTCATAGTTCGGATATATGAGAAAAAAAAGTATCACTATAGCAACTATCAATGGTATGAATTTTATAAGCTTCTTTATTATCTTCATTATTTTATTTATACTTCAAAAGTGCTAAAATATAATAGTAATCATACTATATTTTATAAATTTTATGAACAAAACAGAAAATAAAAAAATATATTCCGAGTTTCTTGTGATAGGAAGCGGTGTTGGCGGACTCTTTGCCTCCTTAAAGCTCTCTGAAATAGGAAAGGTAAATTTAATAACAAAGGATTTTATAAACGTATCCAACTCAATATATGCTCAGGGCGGTATTGCAGCAGTCACTGATAGGGATGATAGTTTTAGGGATCATATAGAAGACACGCTCAGAACAGGATGTGGTCTTTCAAGAAAAAATATAGTTGAAGCTGTTGTTAGAGATGCTCCGACAATAATAAAAGAACTGATCAATTTTGGGGTGGAGTTTGACAGATCAGGTGGCAAATTTGAATTAGGTCTTGAAGGAGGCCACTCGCACAGAAGAATACTTCATCACTATGATTACACTGGGAGGGCAATAGTTGAAGCTCTGATAAAAAGGATTAAGACCAATAAAAATATAAAAATTTTTGAACAGCATCAGATAATTGATCTGATACTCTCATCACATCCAAAGAATACAAGACCAGAAAAAAATTCAGTTTTAGGTGCATACATACTTGATCTTAAAACGAATAGGATAAACTCGTTCATATCATCAAAAACTATTCTTGCCACAGGTGGTGGAGGAAGGACATATTTATACACATCAAATCCACAAACTGCTACAGGTGATGGCTATGCTATAGCATACAAGAGCGGCCTTGACCTTACGAATATGGAATTCATACAGTTCCATCCCACCTGCCTGTATCATCCAAAGGCACAGAATTTTTTGATATCAGAAGCATTGCGTGGTGAGGGAGCTGTGTTAAAGTTGAAAAATGGTAAGGAATTTATGCAGAAATACTCCCCCAAGAAAGAGCTTGCTCCGAGGGACGTTGTGTCAAGGGCAATAGCAAATGAATTAAAAAAAACTGGTGACAATTATGTGTATTTAGATATATCATTCAAACCTCAAAACTATGTAAAAAAAAGATTTCCATATATATATAAAACATGCCTTGACTATCAGATAGATATAACAAAACAACCTATTCCAGTAGTGCCTGCTGCTCATTTTTTCTGTGGCGGTATAGATGTTGATGAACATGGAAGAACAAAGATGAAAAATTTATATGCCATAGGAGAGGTCTCACACACAGGGCTTCATGGTGCAAACAGGTTAGCATCAAACTCACTGCTTGAAGCAGCTGTCTTTGCCAACAGGACATACCTTTCAATAAAAGATGACAGGACAGAAATATCCAAATATTCAGATAAAAAGCACACACTCTGGAACTATCTTAAAACAGTTCAATCTCGTGAGGATGTTATAATACTTCAGAACTGGAATGAGATAAGAACCCTTGCAAACAACTATGCGGGAATAGTCAGGAGTGATGAGAGGCTTTTAAGAGCAAAAAAGAAAATAGATCTCATAACTGAGGAGATAAACTATTACTATGCCAAGTACAGGCCAAACAAAAATTTTATAGAGCTTAGAAACATTGCAGTTGTGTTAAAAATTATTATAGAAAGCTCACTTCAAAGAAAGGAATCAAGGGGAGCATACTACAATGAGGATCATACCCAGCAGAATAAAATTGTTAAGGACACAGTTTTAAACAGATACAATCAGATCTGATATGGATAAAATCACAATAAAAGGGGCAAGAACCCATAATCTTAAAAATATAAATCTTGAAATTCCAAAGAATAAACTTGTGGTAATAACAGGGCTGAGCGGGAGTGGAAAATCATCGCTTGCCTTCGACACAATATATGCTGAGGGTCAGAGAAGATATATAGAAAGTCTTAATGCATATGCAAGACAATTTTTAGAAATGATGGAAAAACCTGATATAGATGTAATAGACGGGCTTTCTCCATCCATTGCAATAGAGCAGCACTCACCATCCAAAAATCCACGTTCAACAGTTGGAACTGTCACAGAGATATATGATTATCTGAGACTTCTCTTTGCAAGGATTGGAAAGCCTCACTGTCCTAAATGCCACAGACCAATAACGAGCTGGAGTATTGATGCAATGCTCAAGGATATAACTGCTAAATTTAAGAACAATCCAATCACAATCAAATCACCTCTTGTAAGCGGCAGGACAGGGACATACGAAGAACTGTTTGAAAGGTTTAAGAAAAAAGGCTTTGTAAACTTTGAGATTGATGGGAAAATATACCAGACATCAAAAATACCAAAATTAGACAGATATAAGAAGCACTCTATATCAATAATTGTTGATAAATTTACGCTTACAGATGATGAAATAGAAAGGCTTTCTGACTCAGTTGAGATATCAGTAAAGGAATCAGGTGGGCTTGTGGAGATACTATCTGGAAAAAACAATATTCTTTACAGTCAGAAAAACTCCTGCCCGTATTGTAATATAAGCATAAGGGATTTAGAACCAAGGCTTTTTTCATTCAATTCCCCATATGGAGCCTGCCCTAAATGTGAGGGAATAGGCTTTATAACAGAAATAGATGAACAATTAGCTATTGACTTTAGTAAGTCTATAGATGATGGTGCTCTTCAATGCTGGGAAAATCCTGTCACCAACCGAACAAACAGATGGAAAAACTCGTGGAGAAATTATTATCTGGATATCATAAACAATGTTGCAGCAAAACATAAGATAAGAACTGATATTCAATTTTCTAAACTTTCAGATGAACATAAAAAGATAATGCTTTATGGCGATGGAGATTTTGAAGGAGTAATAAACAATTTAAAGAGAAGATATGCCAAAACAGAATCAGAGTTTGTAAAACAGGAGATATACAACAGATATATGAAGGAACTTACATGCCCTCAGTGCCAAGGCAAAAGATTAAAGGAAGAAGCTCTCTGGGTTTTGATAAGCAGCAAAAGCATATCAGATCTTTCTGATATGACAGTGATTGAATTAAGAAAATTTATTGATTATCTTACACTTTCAAATTCAGAAAAGGAGATATCAAAACTTATAATAAAAGAGATAAGATCAAGGCTTGATTTTCTTTTAAACGTAGGACTTGGCTATCTAACCCTCTCAAGATATTCTCAAACTCTTTCTGGTGGTGAGGCTCAAAGGATATCACTTGCAACTCAGATAGGCAGTGGTCTCACTGGTGTGCTTTATGTGCTTGATGAACCAACCATAGGCCTTCATCCAAGGGATAACGACAGACTGATAACAACACTTAAATCATTGAGGGATATAGGAAATACATTGATTGTGGTTGAGCATGATGAGAAGACAATAAGGAATGCCGATCAGATAATTGAGTTAGGACCCGGTGCTGGTATATATGGAGGAAAGCTCATATTTCAGGGAAATATAAATGAGATAGAAAAATCAGAGGATTCTATAACCGGGGCTTATCTTAGCGGCAAGAAACAGGTATTTGAAAAGAAAAGTGATTCTAAGGCAAAAAATGGATTTATAGAAATATATGGAGCAAATCATTTCAATCTGAAAAACATAGATGTTAAAATTCCTTTAGGCCTAACAACGGTTATATGCGGAGTTTCAGGCTCAGGTAAATCAACACTTTTATACGAGATACTGTATAAAGGAATGATGAAAAAAATAACACCGCTCTTCAAGGAGGAGCCGGGAAAGTTTAAAAACATAAAGGGTTTTGATAAAATAGAAAAAATAGTTGTTGTAGACCAGTCTCCAATAGGAAAGACATCAAGATCAAACCCTGCAACATACACTGGTTTTTTTGATGAGATAAGATATCTCTTTTCCATAACACCAGCTGCTAAAAGAAAGGGTTATTCACCATCAAGGTTTTCATTCAATCTAACAGGTGGACGATGTGAAAAATGCAAGGGTGAGGGATACATAGATATACATATGCAATTTTTGCCAGATGTTCACATAATATGTGATGAGTGTATGGGCAAGAGATTTAACACTGAGACCCTTGAAGTAACTTATAAAGGAAAAAGCATCTATGACGTTATTGAGATGAGTGTTGAAGAAGCACTTGTCTTTTTTAATGATGTTCCACATATAAAGAACAAACTATCACTCCTTAATGATGTAGGCTTGGGATATATAAAATTAGGTCAGAGCTCAACCACCCTTAGCGGTGGTGAATCACAGCGAATAAAACTGGCATATGAACTTTCAAGAAGAACTGGTGGGAAAAATCTCTACATACTTGATGAACCGACTACAGGCCTTCACTTTGCTGATGTGGAAAAGCTTTTAAAGGTTATTCAAAGGCTTAAAGAACAGGGTAATACTATAGTTATCATAGAGCATAATATAGATGTTATAAAATCAGCTGACTGGATTATTGAGTTGGGTCCGGGTGGCGGCCCTGATGGCGGAAATCTTATTTATGAGGGATATCTATCAAAAATTAAGGATTCAGATAGATCAATAACAAAGGATTATCTTTGATGATTAGAATATTTTTGATTTTAATGATTACAGTATTTTCTCCTCTTTCAGCTCAGAACTGGCAGAGGGTTGAGACCAAACACTTTGACATATACTTTGAGGGTAAGTGGGAGATACCATCATTTAGTATGGAGATGGAAAGGATATATAATCTTATGAATCTCAATCTCTCATATTTTGCCCCATGGATGAGCAAAGAAAAAACAAGTATTTATATATACTCAAGATATGATACATATATAAAAGGGGAGTTCAAACCTCCTGAATGGTCAAAGGGGCTTGCGCTCTTTGAAAAAAAGACAATAGTTGTATACAATAGTGATAAACAAGATTCATTGATTCCAACCATAACACACGAACTCACACATCTTTACTTTGAGAGCTACTTCAGACAAAAATCAAAGAGGCCACCACTATGGTTGAATGAGGGACTTGCTGTTTATATGGAAGATCTATCATCAAAAAGTAATGAAGGAGAGTGGTATAGAGCACTAAAATATTCTCCTAAAAAAGTCTATATGAAATTTGATGTTTTTTTTGATACAGAGTTAAACAGCTTGAAGGATGATAAGGATATAGCAAACTGGTATTTAGAGGCATATGGAATAGTTAAATACCTCTACTCACCATCAAGAAAAATTATATTCTACAGATTCTGTTCAGATATATTAAAAGGTAAAAAACTTGAAAAAGCACTTTGGAATAACTACAGGATCAACAATTTAAAATTATTTGAAAAGAAGTGGTTTTACTGGCTGGATAGTGAGATCATAAATCACGATGGAAAGAACGATTCATTTGAGTTTAAACCATTTAAAACCATAGAATTTACCACCCACTAATAATTCTCATGAATCACTATTGTAAGAGACGAGGCGCCTGACGCCGAACAGTTCACTGATACATCCACATCTTTTCCATCAACAGAGGATTCCTGCCCTGTATTATCTTTGCAGCGTGCTACCGTGTTATACATAATCCCCTCACCCTGAACCTTATTTATTGAACTTTTATATAATCTTGTTGCAGTGGTATGCCTATCAAACGCCCATTTCATAACATATGTGGAAATCGTAATTATCATTATAATCAAAACTAATATAGCAGCAAGGGTTCCTTTCCTCTTTTTTATTTTCATACTTATATTTTAGCAGGTAAATCTAAGTTTTTCAAGGACTTGTAAGTGTCCACAACATATATTTTCTCGGATTAATACTCAATAAGATAATAAAAAAATAAATTTATCCATTTTAATCTTATGTCTTATCCGTTTACATCCTGATGATTCAAATCCTTTTTATCCAAAGAGAGTTTTGATACTTTTCAACCTTTTTTGATTCTATCTTTTTATAGTATTCATTTGTCAGTTCAAATTTTTCAAACTCCAGATCAAATGATTTTTTAAATGCTGATGTTATTATACCCTTGTGCAGTTCACTCTCATTTCTTGCGCCCTCTATTTGAAGCGATGACTGATAAAGTATGTAGTCTGAAAATTTTCTTATTGCCCCGCCCAAAACCTTTTTGCCACCTGACATAATATCCTTTTCAACAGGTTTTTTAAAACAACTTATGATGGAGTTGTTTATATCATAGCTTTTAGTCTTTTCCTTCATAAGCTCAAGCGTTATGCCATTTTTTAAATATTCATCGAGTATTGCAGTATGAAGCTGTTCATATGTTTTTAATGGATTAAATTCGGTTGGACTATAAAATATGAATGAGAATGTAATATCTGTTTTATGTATAACAACCCCTCCACCGGTAGGCCTTCTTGTTATATCAATATTTTTATCCTCAGCATCAAGTTCCATTAAAACATTGTTAAACCTCTGCGAAAGCCCAAATGTTATTCCATCCTTAGCCCAGTTAAAAAACCTGAGTATATATTTTTCTGGCATTGTTTCACAGAGCACTTCATCACAGGACATATTCTCATAAACATCCATTTCTGTAGTTTTAATTATCAATCCATTGTTCATTGGATATTCTTCTCACAGTATTTATTTATTTTACACTCATCACACAAAGGCTTTTTAGCGTTACACAATCTTCTGCCGTGAAGAATGAGGGCATTTGATATAAATCCCCAATCCTTTTTATCAAACAAAATCATAAGATCTTTTTCTATTTTTTCAGGTTCGGTTTTTTTTGTTAGTCCAATTCTATAGCTAAGCCTTTTGACATGGGTATCAACTGCTATCCCTTCATTTTTTTTAAATGCATTTGCTAAAACAACATTTGCAGTCTTTCTTGAAACTCCCTTAAGCTTCAAAAGTCCTTCCATATCATCAGGGACTTTTCCATTAAATTTTTCTACAATAATTTTTGATGTTTCTATTATATTTTTAGCCTTGTTGTGATAAAATCCTGATGGCTTTATTATCCTTTCAACATCTGTTTGCTTTGATTTAGAAAGCAGTGCAGGTGTCGGATATTTTTTAAAAAGTTCTGGTGTTATTTTGTTTACTGTGACATCAGTTGTCTGAGCTGAAAGTATAGTGGCTATTAAGAGTTCAAAAGGATTTGAATAATTAAGTTCTGCTTTTGCGTCAGGATAAAGTTCTTTTAATATCTTTAAAATTTCACCGGCTCTTTTCTTTAGCTCCATAGCATCTCCTACATTATAAAATCAGTTGATATAAACTTTGAACTTCTCTTCTTTAGTATTTCCTTTACTATCTCCTTGTTATAATCCGTTGCCTTGAACGCAAATAGCGTCCTGATTGAAAAAACTCTTAACGAATCGCTTATTGATAAAGTTTGTTCCGCAGAGTCCTTCCTACCTGTAAAAGGAAGGTCATCCGGTCCCCTCTGACACTGTGAGTTTAGATTAACCCTTGAAACCTGATTAACAAGGACATCAGTTAGTCTTGATATTTGCACAGGATCTTTAGAAAATATTGAAACCTGTTGGCCATAGTTTGAGTTTATGACATAATCAAGTGGTTCTTTTATATCATTGAAGTATGTAAACGGAATAACAGGACCAAACTGTTCCTCACTGTATATCCTCATATTATTTTTTACAGGATATAAAACTGCAGGGTAAAGAAATGTTTGATTGTCAGTTCCACCACAGTCATTTATAACCCTTGCTCCCTTTGATAAAGCATCATCTATGAGCCCTTTAAGATATTTTATCCTTGATAAATCAGGAAGAGGAGTTATCTTAACATCCTTTTCCCATGGCATACCAAACTTTAGTTTTTCTATCTCCCTTACAAACTTTTCTATAAAAACATTCTGAAAATTCTGATGAACAAAAATCATCTTTATTGCTGTGCATCTCTGGCCATTAAACGATAATGCTCCATCAATACATTCATTGACTGCAAGGTCTATATCAGCATCATCGAGTATTATTGCAGCATTTTTTGCATCAAGTCCTAAAACTGATTTCATTCTGTGTGGCTTTGGATGTTCTTTTTTTAATATATCGCTTACCCTGCTTGAGCCAATAAATGCAAGCACATCGACAAGCCCGCTTTTCATTATCGGTGTTATCACTTCATCACCACGGCCATAAACAGTGTTTACAACTCCGGGTGGAAATGAATCTTTAAATGCTTCTAATAGCGGAGAATGGAGTATAACACCAAACTTTGGTGGTTTAAAAACTATTGTATTTCCCATTATAAGAGCAGGGATTAAGGTTGTAAATGTTTCATTCAAAGGATAATTATATGGTCCCATACACAGAACCACGCCGAGCGGTGACCGCTTTGCAAGGGCATAGACATCAGATGTTATAAATCTTGATGATTTACGGTCAAGCTCTTTTAATGCCTCAACAGTCCCATTTATATATGCTACAGTTCTGTCAAACTCCTTTTCACTGTCAGAATAACTTTTTGCTATCTCCCACATTATAAGCTTAACAATCTCTGGCTTTCGCTTTTTCATCTCATCAACAAATTTAAGGACGCATTCTATCCTTTCCTCAACACTCATCGTTGGCCAAACCCCACATCCTTTATCATATGCTTTTACAGCAGCATTTAAAACACTGAGTGCCTCATCCTCATTCATAAGTGGATATTCACCAATATATTTTTGTTCAAGCTTTCCGTTTTTATCATAAACCATAACAGGTGAATAAGCCTTGTGAAATTTTCCTTTAAACTTTTTTATCTTGCCATCAACAAGATAGTGATCATAAGTTTTTGGATCTATTTCAAACTCAGATGGTATATCAGCTTCATTTATAAATATATTTTTTATTTTTTCAGATATCACTTGGCCTCCGATTTTGAGAGTTCATAAAAATATATGCCCATATTAAGCGGGTTTTCAACAAAACCGTTTATGCTCTGCCTTATCGCCATTATTCCGTATGGATGAATAGTATAGATCTGATAGACATTTTCATTTGCAATATCAATTATTTTTCTGTATGCTTCCTTCCTTTTCTGTTTATCTGTTTCTGTTGCAGCATATTCAATCATTTTGTCAAGCTCAGGGTTTGAAAATCCCTGAGAGACAGGGTATCTTCCATTTGAATGATAGAATGGAAATATAAAATTATGTGGATCAGCATAATCTCCAACCCATCCTCTTGTAAAAAGCGGCATTTTTTTGCTACCCGCCTTTTCTAAATAAACTGCCCAGTCAAGCCCTCTTATGTCTATCTTAAACTTAGGATTTATGCCCTCAATACCTTTCTTCAGTATTTCCGCCGCTAACTGCCTTACATCACTTCCATTGTTAAAGGTCAGAGTAAACTTGAAACCGTTTTGCCATACCTTTCCGCCATATGCCTTTTTAAAATATTCCTTTGCAAGCTCAGTATTAAACTCATAGCGTTTTATTCCATCAATTTTTAAAACAGATGGTGGTATGGGTGAATATGCCCTCTCCGCCTCTCCTTTAAGACTTTCCTTTATGAATCTGTCATAATCAAATGAACAGGCAAAAGCCTTTCTTATGTTTATGTCCTTAAAAAAATCTGGCGGTATCCCTTCACCATCCAACTCCCCACTTCCTATATCAGGGTTTCCATCAGGGTTTATATCAAATGTAAAGAAAAACACAGGATCTGTCATAAGTCTTGGGAGTCTTGAATAAAGCTTTACACCTTTTAAGTTTACAAGTTGTTCCTCATATATCCTTGGAACCTCTATTATATCTGCATCCCCCCTTTCAATCATAAGCCTTCTTGTTGAAAACTCAGCTATTGTTTTTTCTACAACAGTCTTTACTTTTGCCTCTCCCCTCCAGTATTTATCAAATGACTGAAGTGTTATCTGCTTCCTGTTCGGTTCCCATTTCAAAACTTTATAGGGCCCACTTCCATTTTCTTTATAAATTATTCTGGCAGCATCCTTTGATCTGTTAGAAAAATCCTTTATTGTTTCATAACTTCCATCCCATTCGCCACTCTCAACAGCCCATTTCTTATCCATGACATATGACCATCTTGCAACTATTGATAGAAACGGTGCAAATGGCTTTTTTAGTTTTATAATAACATTATCACCATCAACCTTTATCGCATTTAAGAACTCATCCTTTGTTATAGCAATGTTTCCATTTTTATCCCTTATTGAAGTCACACCAAACACTGGCTCAAGCAACAATGCCGAAGGCCCGCCTGATACATCCATTATCATAAATCTTAAAAGCGAGTATCTGACATCCTCAGCTGTAAGTATATCGCCATTATGAAAATAAATATTTTTTCTTATTGGAAATGTGTAGGCTGTGTCATCCTTTGATATGAGTTCGTTTGACTGCGAAGGTATTTTCTCAGATATAAGTGGAATATAGTCATCAAGTGAATCACCATTAAATCCAATAAGTGTTTCATATATGTTTAAAAGTGTCCCGTGTGTTACAGCATCGTATGAATAGACTGGATCAAGCGATGTTATTTCACCTGTATGAGCAAAAAAAACAAGATCTAACCTGTTTTTCTGGGCACAGGAAAGTATGGAAAGTGTCATAATAGTTATCAGTATCTTTTTCATTTTTTACTCCTGTTTTTTTTAGAAGTTTTTTTGTATGTTTTGTTTGGAATGCTCTTTTTTATTTTTGTTTTTGTATTTTTATTAAGATTTTTTTTATCAGATTTCTTATCATCTTTTAGTGTATTGTCATCTATGAATCTTCCAAAATATATCTTTTTACCATTTATTTTTTTGCCATATATTACATTTTTTAAATCAATTCCAAACTTCTGTAAAAATGGTATCTCTCTAACACAATTACATTCCTTTGTCGCCTCAATGATATTGCCATCACCAGAATAAAGCATCACATGGTCAACAAAATCAGAGTTCTCCTTTGTTGAAAATATCAGATCCCCCAGTTTGAGCTCATTAAAAGTTTTTATTTTCTTTGAATATATGAACTGATCGTTTGCATCACGCGGTATTGTGTATCCATATATTTTATGTATTAAACTTGTAAGCCCTGAACAATCCAACTTATCTGATGTTCTTCCACCCCAGTAATATACCGTTCCAATGAAATCCCTTGCCTTTTCTATCACAGCCTTTCCTGTATCTTTTATGTCATGAAGATCAGAATCAGTAATAACATCTTTTTTAGAGATAAAGAACATCATATTATCAACCATTGCAAGAAAAAAATTATCATAATCATCCAGTATATCAATTCTTGTTCCTGCTGAAATAGTTTTATCAATTTCAATCCTTTTATCATCATATATTTTTGCAAGCTTCTCAGAGACAACTGCATTATAGCTCTTCGGTAACGAAAATCCGTATCTATCAATATAACCTTTATAACCCTCAGGCTTGCCATCCTTTCCTTCAATCTTCTGTTCAACGGCTTCGACCAGAATAGAATCCGCTGTTCTTTCAACAAGTCTTATTTCTTCATCAGGTGTTATCTGTGTAAGGACATCGTCATCCTTTTTAATCTCTGAATAAGGAACAGCTGAGGATATTAGCTTAAATATATCGTCAACCAATATATATGATGTTCCATATTTGTTTTTAAACCATGCATTTGCAAACTCTTTTTTATCATACACCACCTCAACCCTGCTACTGTTGAGTGCTGCGGGATCATTTGTTATTATATTTCCATTTTTATCAATTCCTTTTATCACAAGGAGATGTCCTGTTGTCTTTTTAATGGGTGAATTTTTAAGTTCATCTGGCCCGAATGTTATGCTTGCTATCACAGGAATTCCCTTTTGTAAATATCTTTTAAGCTCATCATATGAGTTTATTCGCACAATGAATGAATATAAGTTTTTAGTTGATGCATAGGATGTGTTAAAGATCCAATTGCCATAGATATTTTTTGATGTGTCTATTACATCGGAAGCACAGGATACTGTTGACACATCAATACCGTAATAGTTTAAAAGCATTGAAAGAGATGTAGGACTGCATATATCCCCAGCATAGTTTACCTGCTGCTCCAGCTGTGAAATCTTAGGTACACTAAGAATCACAGTATCACTCATCCCGGGCAGAATAGGGTTGCTGAAATTTTTATCACGGTTTGTAATCACAATATTTATAAGTTTTATCCCAGTTTTTTTACCAGATTTGTTAAAAATCTTTATTTTAACAGTAAATTCTTTTATCTTTTTATTAAGCCTTAGTGTGTCAACATCCATCTCACCAAGGGAATCTTTCTTTATTATGCTGTTAGATTTTCCTATTGAAAAATTTCCAAAAGAGAACTCATCATCGTCTATAATCACATCTGATTTTATAATATCACCGTCATATATAAGCGGTGATGGCGAAAGTATCATCTCATCAAAATAAAAAGGAACTTTTATATCAAACTCTACTTCTGCATCCTTCTTAGGGTTTATAGTCTCAAATATCATATCAGGAAGACTTGATTTTTTAAGATTTTTTATCTTAATAATATTTACAGCATTTGCATCGCTTATAAAATAATTTACAGATCTGTGATTAAAATCATCTGACATAATTTTTGTTGGCAAAAAAGGAATTATAAAAAATAAAATTTTTCTCATTCACAAGTATATTATATAAAATACATCAACAAGATGAAGACAGATGTCAGAAGTCAGATGACAGAAAACAGAAGACAGAAAAGCAAATTAGTTATTTAGAAAGACAGGGAAATTGGTTATTTAGTCATCTGGTTATTTAATCATCAAGATGAAGACGGATTAAGTCAAGATTTAGACAGATAAATTGGTTATTTAGTCATCTCGTTATCTGGTTGTTTAAGAAAACAATTTTATTATTTGTTATCTAATTCAAAAAATTGACAAAAAAAAGACGATCGTCTCAAAAATGTAAATTTTTAGTTTAAAATTATTATTAAAACTAAGTTTTCTCCTATAGAAATGTGTATATTAAAAAATCGACAAAAAAAAGACGATCGTCTTTTTTTTGTCGATTTTGGAAAAAAACTTAATGGAATTTATTAACAATAATTAAAAAACTTTCAATTTAGATATAAAATTTAAAATAGTTTTCCTTCATTTTGACACGATCGTATGGAATTTGAGAAGACTAAATTTAGTTATCTGGTTATCTCGTTGTTTAGTTATTTAGGTTTCGGCAGGCAAGTTCTAACTTCTGTTTCCATTAAACAACCAGATAACTATCTTCTTTTTCTTCCTAAATAACCAGATAACTAAACAACTAGATAACTTTTCAAGTGCTCCAACTACCATATTGAAGATGATGGTTGTATCTCTTCCCAACTTTTTCTTATAAGCACTACATTAAGAGTTGGAAGATCTAAGTTTTCATTAAAAAATACAGAAACATTATTACTTCCTGTGGTTTCAACCTTTCCAACAACCCATATTGCACCATACATATCAAAGGCAGATGTTATTTTGAGATCCCCACCTACATATAAAAAACCTTCAAGCCCAATATCATCACCACTTGCCCCCCTTTCACAACCTTCTTCACAACTACTACCACACTGAGAATAAGAAGATTTATTACATGCTCCAATCTGATATACCACAGATGATGAACTCAAACCCAAATCGCCAGGATATTGATTTGATAAGGATGTATCTATTTTTTGATACTCCAAGTATGCAGTCTTTGGGACATCTACAAACAATGCACCAGGTCCAGAATCAGAAGAAGGCCCACTACCACAGGTATGATATCCTCCATAAGCATCATAACCATCTGTTTTATACCATGGTCCATAGCAATCATCACCATCAATTGTAAGGTTATCCCTTACAAAAAAAGAGCCCTTTGTTCCAGTATTATTAAGATAAACCCACTTGCCTGGATCCCAGTACCAGAGCAAACCCTGTTTATACCTTCTATCAGCATATATATCGCTTATCTTGCAACTGTTCTGATCCGCACAGCATTTTTTTTTGTCACCACTACAGTTACAGCTAAGCGTGTATCCATTTGAACTATTTGGATATATATAATTGTTGAATCCACCACAGTTAAGAGTACCATTTGCCTGAGCTGAAGATCTTATAGTCGCAAAATCAAACATAGGAAGTTCAGGAACATCATAGGCAGACCACCACTCCAGATTATCTGTATTTGGAGGATTTAAGCTGTTATCTCTCGGTTTTACTAGTTGCTTTGAAAACTTTCTCGGATAATAAACATTTCCTGCACCACCACTTAGATTTATCTCACCCCAGCCAAGTATTGGTCCCCAGTGAAAAGTTGTTTTATCACTTGGCGTTATTTTTGAACCGCTTATCATAGCACCAGTGATTGTTTGATTTTGATAAATCACCTTAACTGCCCTTTTCTCTTTAGTTGAGTTATCCCTTCCTTCACCTATTATTGTTACCTGCCTTGAGAGTGGTCCTGATGATATCTTAATTCTGTAGCTTCCACCCTGAATATCGTTATAGACAGTATCAAAGTTATAACCGACCAGAGTTCCACCCATAATAACACTTTCAAATGTAGAGGTTGAACTTTTAACCTTCCAATATCCCCTTTCAACAGCAGCCTCTGCTAAGTTAAAAGCAATAGATTTCTTCTGTTCACTCACAGTACTCTTTGTATCCTCGCTAACCCAGTTTAATATAACAGGCACTATTATAAAAAAAATAATTATTATGCTTACAAACATTGGCAAAATAAAACCTTTTCTCATCTTACCTCCGATAAAACAGAAGACAGATGTCAGAAATCAGAAGTCAGAAGTCTGATGGCTGACGACTATTTTCATTCGTTCATTATTCTAACCTTTTCAGAAGCCATATGTAAAGCCTTTCTTTTACCACTGAACAGATTCTTTTCAAGTGTTATAGAAATAGAGATTATTCCAAGATTGCTTGACTCAGGGAAAGTAAATGCTAAATATCTTAAATCTGATGTTAAAACCCTTGTCCTTCCATTATCAACCATAAAAAGATTTGTTCCATTCTGATAAAACTGATAATTTCTGTTATCAATAGTAGTAAAATTTATCTTTGAATAAAAAGGCTCGGACGTGTTGTATCTTGATATAGAAACAGTAGAAGCCTTTGCCTCCCTTGTAACCCTTGTTATTAAAAACATTATATTCCTCGCATCCTGCTGGAGTGATAGCCTTGTCTTTGACATCATTATATTCTGGTTTACTGTATTAAGTACAGGCACGCCAACAGCCACAAGTATTGACATTATCACCACCACAGCCATCAACTCACTAAGAGTTGTAGCCCTTCTTTTTATGTTTTTATATTTATTTTTTATTATTTTTACCATGAAAAATCAATACCTCCAACGCTCTGACCGCCTAAGACACTGATATTGTTTTTTGAACTCCAATATATTGTAAAAGTAGAACCATTCAAATCTGGATAATAGGAATAAACATTATACTTAGGATTTGTTGATTGTCTTACCTCAACAGAATAGCTCCCATCCTCATATGAGGATGCCATATAGTATGGTGCTCCTGTGATTGTTTGTGAACTAAGGATTGGAGGAGCTGGTGGTGTTCCAGTTAATGTTACGGTTGTGACTAAAATAAGGGCACCACTTTTAACAATATTTCCATGAAATTTTACACTTCCCTTAACATAGCCAAGCGAGCTTGAAACAGTAAAGGTTGTAGAGAATACTGTACTCCCTGCTGTTGCTATAGTAACAGTTGCTGTTGATGGATTCACATTTTCTTTTGAGTCAACCATAGGTTCAACGACATAAGTTCCAGTGCTCAGGACATTTGTTATAAATCTACCATTGTTAGCTGTTATCTGCTCATCCCTTAGAGTATCATAACTATCATAGATAGCAACAGCAACTCCTCCTAAGGGGACAGTACTACCAGCAATTGTTACATAACCACTTATCCTTCCACCCTGAAACAGGACGAAATCTACACTGCTGTTTATTTCTCCAGGCAGTACATTTATTCCAGATGATGATATTGAAACATATCTCGTGTCAAGATTGTTAGGGTTAACAGTTACATTAACCATACCAGTTGAAACATTAAGCATATATCTTTTGTTTGAAGCTACATAGGCAGAGCTTCCAGAATCAGAAATAACTTTTATGGCCGGTGTTATATTTGCCCCGAATACATCAGTTACCATACCGCTTACATAACCCCATGTTATCTGAGTATCAAGAAATACCGAGTTCAATGAAGTTATAGAACCCGAGCTAATTGTTATTGTATCCATCACAACTCCATATGTATTGCTTGATATAGAACAGCTCCATGTCCCGGTTGCTATTTGAGTTAAATCAAAATATGAATATGGTGGGTTACCAACAGTATAAGCATTCGTCGAAATAGAAAAGCCATCATTACACCCTACAATCGCTCCATAAGCAGGTGTTGCAGATACAACTGTTTTAGACGGTGATGATGAATTGTTTGGAGAAACTGATATCCCTGATGTATAATCATAGAAATCCACACTATTATTGTTTGAATCATATGATGGCCCATATGCAATACTTGGACCATTGGTTGATGAATATCTTACATACTGTTCAGCTATCTGAAGGCCTATATCCTGAGATATAGCAGAACCTTCATAAAAAGGAGCTTGTTTCTTACCGCTTGCCCCATTGTTTCTGTTCCAGCCAACAGAATCAATGGTTTTACTGCTCAATATATCATATAGTTCTACAGCTCCACCTCCCTCATCAGGACCATCGCCAAAAACAGGTATTATATTATACCCAGGATTAAAGTATGGAAAATCTGATGATGAATTTGAATCTGACCAAACAGCATCAGCATATACAGGTATTTGATTTATAATAACAGGGGATGTGTTTGCAAAAAGATAAAATCCGCCAGAAGATATTGAATTATTTATATAATCTATCTGTATAATTTTTTTTTCGTTATCATATATTCTTTGAAACTTTAAACCAACATTTCCATTAACCAGCCATGTATATGTAGTTGGATTAAATATCTCAATATACTCCTGATCAAACCCTGAAGGATTTACAGTAGAACCAACTACTTGACTTATGACCAAATGATCCCTTATCCATGGATAGCCCCTTATCTCACCGGAAGCCATCTTTGTAAGTAAAACATTTTGAGTAAGTGTTTGATTGGGACCAACAGAAAACATTCCTAAATACGGGAAATAGCCCCTTGCCTCAATATATAATGTATAATTGCCAGGAGTCATATCAATAAGATAATTACCATTAGAGTCACTTACACCTCTTACTCCCATATACTCAGCTATGTTTATCATGGCACCGGGAATAGGCACAAATGAATATGAATCCTTGATAGATCCTGTAATAGCCGAGTTTGACATAGCTGTATCCCTATTGGTATATATATTTGATATCTGAACTTTTTTCTTTTCATTATTGTTTTTCCAGACAACTGTCACTGTTATCTTTTTCATCCCTGTATCAGGTGTTTGAGGAGGCAATTCTACTATCTGCCCCCCACTTTCCACAACAGGAATTATATAAGTATATCTTGTATATTGAACCCCTGCTTCCAGAATATTTTCAGGTGGAAAATAATATGTGTCATATGGAATAGAAGGATTAAAATCATCTAAATAATCAGTATATGTTGATGAGACAACCTTATAATAAAGTTTTTGCTTGACTATCTGCATCTTTTCCTGAGCCAAATTAATAGCTATTGTTCTGTCCTTTGAAAACTGTATCCCCCTCTGAATATACTTAAAAGACTCAACAGCAACAACTATAAAAACAGATATAACAACCACACTCACCATCAATTCTGTTAATGTAAATGCAACTCTTTTTATCATATTAATACAGTTTATACTCAATAATTTAAAATGTCAATAGACTTCTTAAATAAAACCATAGATAGGGTTCACTGAAAAACTCTAACGAAAGATAATTTTCCAAATGAATAGTTGTCTTGATTATAGTGTATTATTGCTTTAAAAGTGCACGATTTTTGGGGTAATGTTGCAAAAACCTTGCACTTTTCTTATCTTTCTTTTGGCAATAAACTCAAATGCTTTTCTACTGCGGCTTCGTCAGAACTCGCTTACAGACTACTTTGTAGTATGCTCGCTCGTTCTTCCTTGCCTCATAACGAAAATCCTTGTTTTATTGCTCAAATAGACTTTTTCAGTGAACCCTAGGTCATATGCCCCACTTTAGTATAAAACCAATGCTCCTTGTATATTATAATTTTATATTCTATAATACTATATATGGGGGGGCTATGTATAAAGAGTTAATAAAGAAAAAAATAAACAAAAAATATAATATTTCTTATTCTTCAAAGGACTATTCAAAAAAAGATGAAAACTGGGGAAAGATAATAAATTCCACAAATAAACTAATAAACTACATAATGGTTACAAAACAGGGTTAAACTCCAAGTACCGCTTCGGTCACTTTGCTTATACCACAGAGACTTTTTTAGCGTCTTTATTTACTATTCTGGAAAAGATCCCAGACTGAAAAAGCAGAACATATCAAGGATATGCTCCTTTTAGTTATTTATGCAATTTAACTGCTTTGCTCATTTACGCTCTCTAAGAAATAAAATCTGCCCGGCAATACAGATTGATTACAAACAATTTGTCTGCTATAATGTATATTATAGGGTTCACTGAAAAAGTCTAACGAAAGATAATTTTTCCAATGAATAATTGTCTTGATTATAGTAGATTATTGTTTTGAAAGTGCACTATTTTTAGGGTAATGTTTCAAAAACCTTGCACTTTTTTTGTCTTTCTTTTGGCAATAAAGATAATGCTTTTCTACTACGGCTTCGTCAGAACTCGCTTACCCCGATATATCGGGGCTCGCTCGTCCTTCCTCGCCTCATAACGAAAATCATTGCTTTATTGCTCAAATAGACTTTTTCAGTGAACCCTATTATAGTGGAGTTTTTTATTTTTTAAAGGGTTTTTTAGAAAGGAAACAAGGAAGGTATGAAAAAAATTAAAAGACTTTTTTTAGTTTCTATGACAACTATGATGATCTTGTTTTTTATATCAAATCAATCATATGCTAGCATTGAGTTGTTAAAAAATATTCAAACAGCAAGCGGGGAGGTATCTATATCTAGCGGAGGATGTGAAATTTCAAATACATTTGGTGAATCGATTGCAAGTGCAAAAGAGCTTTTTATATCTTCATATTCTGTATTATACGGTTACCTTTCAATTATACCAACATCAAGTTTAAGTGTAGATCATATAACATCCACAAACACTATAACCACATCAATTCCACCCCAGCTGTGGGGAGTTCGTCAGACTCAACCTGTTTTGGCGGTGTTGACTGATGAAGCAGCAACTGAATCTATATCATCAAACACTGTGATCACAGAATTATATGATTATACTGGTGCACAGATAAACTCAACTATCGCCGTAAATTATAATATGATAGATAGCACCAACCTTGAGTTTAAACCTGCAGAATGGAAAAAGGGATCACTTTATTCAGCTTATTTTTCAACAGGTATAACTGACATAAACAATGAACCTCTTGAAAAACCACAAACCTTTTATTTTTCTGTTATACTTGACACATCTAATACAAGCACTGTTGTTCTTATAAATGATAAGACAAGGATTACATTAAAGGAATCTACATCAAGCAACGATTACTTTATTGTTATTTCAACTATTGTAAAATCAGATGATATAGATGAGGCAAACTCTAAGCTTTTGGTCTCAAACTCACTCATAAAAGAACCTGTAAAATATCTAAAGATAACTCCCTATAACATGGATGGAAATGAGATAACATCATATCCTTTCACAGGCCAATCAGATAAGTATCCTGTTACAATAAAAACAGATTATGAAGATAATGACAACAATGGTTTGTTAGATGGATTATTTCCATTGGCGAAGGCTTCCAATCTTTCACTATGGAAACTGGATAAAACAAAGAATAGATGGGTTAAGTTACCTTATTATGATATAGACACTTCAAACAAAGAATTATCTGCACGTGGAAATGAGTTTACCATATATGCGATGTTTCCAAAGGTTGCAACAGATGTCTCAGATGTGATAGCCTATCCTGTGCCTTTCAGGCCAAATGCGGGAAATCCTAACAGATACGGAAGCTGGGCCGATGGTATAAGATTTGCAAACTGTCCAGGTATTGGAACTATAAAGCTATATACTATAGCAGGGGATCTTGTAAGAAAGATTGATATTGAATCAAATATAGATGCTAACAGTGAAGTTAAATGGAATTTAAAAAATGATAGTGGCAATATTGTTGCAAGCGGTGTTTATATATGGGAAGTTGTCTCTGGTGATAACAGAAAAACAGGTAAGCTTATGGTGATAAAATGAAAAAATTTATTACACTATCGGCTATCATTTTTATATCAACCCCATTCAGCAATATATATGCTCTATGTGGGAGTGGAGAGGATGGCGGGGTTTTTATGAGGGTTGTTCAGAGCCCGAGGGCTGCCGCTATGGGGGATTCTGGTGTTGCTATTGGTGGAGACATATTGGCATCAGTCTCGCTAAACCCTGCAACACTTTCAAGTTTAAGATACAAGGAGATTGGCTTTGTATATACATCATGGTTTGAGGATATAGCGATGCAGCAGTTAGCATACGCACACCCGTTTGATAAGAATGGAGTTTTGGCAGCTTCTATATCAATGCTTCAGGTTGAATCATTTGATGGTTATGATAATTTTGAAACTCCGATGGGAGATGTGGAATCAAGCGATATGGTTATCTCACTGCTTTATTCAAGAAGGTTGTTTGGCCCGTGGAATGATCTGAGAAATGGTTTGTTTATGGGTGCTGGTGTAAAATATGCGAAGGAAAAATTGGATACTGTTTCAGCAAATACAACATTGTTTGATTTAGGCGCTCTCTGGGTTTTACCAGCAGGTGGTGGAAGATTTTCAATAGGAGCATCAGCATCATCACTTCCTAATAGCAATGGATTCAAGTTTGACACTGAACAGGATCCTGCACCAACGATTTATAGAGGAGGAATAGGCTACACTACAACGCTTTTTGGAGATCCATTAGCCCTTGCTTTTGATCTAAGAAAACCGAGCGATGATGACACAGGATACTCATTTGGTATTGAATACATATTAAAAAATATAGTGGCCTTTAGATTTGGATTTTTAAATGAAAATGATATGACTGATAAGGGGATAGGAAAGTTTAGATTTGGAGCAGGATTTAATCTAAAGCTTATTAAAATTGATTACGCACTTACAAGTTATGGGGATTTTGACCTCACACACAGGATATCACTATCTATGAAGTTTGGCTCACCTATTGATGTGACCCCTCATCTAACCCCTGAGGAAGAGAATGCAGTATGGCATATAGAAAAGGCTAAGGAGTATATGGGACAAAACAGATACTATGATGCAATAGTTGAGCTCAATGAAGCACTCAAATTAGATCCGAAGAACCGCGATGCATTAAGGCTTATGGAAAAATCAAAGGATATGATTGATACAATCAGATAATATATTCTATGATACAATTAATTCTCAAAATATTTATTATATTGTCTTCGCCACATCTTTTTTCTGATGAAACAAACCCACAGTCTCAGATAATATTTTATCAGAGCTTGGGATATTACAACGAAAACAAGAATGATAAAGCACTTGAGGGATTTATGAGCGTTTTAACTATGGACCCTGATAACAATGAGGCAAAAGAATATTTGGATAAAACAATAAATAGATTATTAGCAGAAGAAAAAGAGAAAGCAACAAGAACAGCTGAAGAGATATTTAGAGAAGCAACGAGGATAAAGGAAGAGTTAGATTTAATGTTATTTGAAAAAAATAAGATAAAAAAAGGCTGGAAAGAAATGTCATATGAGACATCAGATTATATAATCAAAGAAAAGGATATAAATAAATGTCTTGTAAAATACTATGATTTTTTATCTAAGTCTCCGGTATTTTCAGATTTTGAAAATGAGTTTAAGGATGTTATAAAAGAACCTCAAAAGAAGCTTGTTGAAAAATTAAATAAAAATTTAGGGTTGAATATTTTTTCATTAAAGGATATCAAATCAGTCGAGGTTAGCAAGGATATATCTGATGAAATAGAAAAAATATTAAGGATGGAAAATCAAATAACTATTTTAATTCAGATAAGCAACAAGGCATACCTATCATATACTCAGGAAAAATACTTTGAATCAGAAAAACTTTTTAAAAAAATAATTGAAGTAGATAGCATAAATCCTGAGGCACAATTTTATATTAAAAGAATAAATGAAAGACTTAGTTCAATACGTGGTGGAAGATTTTTTAAGATATTAACTGAATAGTTAGTTATTTGGTTATCTGGTTGTTTAGTATTTGGGAAGAAGAGAAGTAACATAAGATATCACTCCAATACAATATCAACAAGCTCCATAGTTTTATCAACCTTTTCAATATTTAGATTGATCTTATCAACCGAAATTAATATATTATCAGAAACAATTTGTTTTATATTATCAATATCATCCTGAGACAAATCATCGCTAGATGTAAAGATGTTAATCCTTGCTGACATATCAGGATATTTTTCCCTTATTATATCACAAGCGTAGAGTAAAAGATTGATTCCCTTGTCCAAGTCAAGATGTGTTTCTTTATATTTATTCGTCGTGAAAAGTGTTCTGTAATCAAGCTCTATATGAACATTTTTATCAGTATAAACAAAGCCTTTAAGATTTATAACAGGCAACAAACAACTGTGTGAAAGATTATCAGAATCTATATATGTAAAAAGAGGTGAGTATGTGTGACCCGGCAGTATCCAACCATTTTTTCCACTGCCATCCCATTTTATGACACTGTTAGCGATATTGCCTTTTAAAGTTTTAAATTCATCACCCAGCTCATCGCTTATAACAAGATTCCACTCACGTACAAGCTTATCTCCAAGTGTTTTATCAGTGAATATCTTTCCAAAACATACAGAAGGATAGAAATTAATATTTGAATCGGGAGAAAATGCTATCCTAAGAGGGTTTACAATCCTATTGCTGTACAAAAGCTCGGGTGACCATTCATCCATCATAAGTTTTTCACCTGATATGATATCAAAGAATGGCAGATCATATTTATCTATTGATATATCAGTCTTAGTAGAAATACCAATATCAAATCTAAATGGTTCTTTATATATTGTGAAATCCTCAACCTCCTTGGACTTGATGACCACTTCAGATTCAATAGAAGATGTGGATATATCCGTAAGTGGAAGGCTACGAACTGTGGATGTGCTGGTCTGAGTAGCAGAATAAACATTAATGTTAAACAACTGAAAAAACATGATCAAAATTATTTTCATTGTAAATCTCCTTATTCAATAACAAACTTAAATGTTATGACTCCATACTGCTTGGTAATACCTTTTTTATCCTGCTCAAAAATCCATTTCTTTAAGCTATCCATAACAATTTGATCAAAGATCGGATACCCCGAGCTTTGCTCCACCTTCATATCATCAAGAACATTACCACTTTTATTTACATAAAATCTTATCGAGACCTTTGTCTCAGTTATATTTTTTTCCTTCAACCAGCCTGGTATCCTCGGTAAATTTTTCTTGATGACCTTCCTATTGCTCAGAGGACCTTCCAACTGATAACCATTATCACCAATTATTTCATCACTTCTCACCCTTTTTTCTTTGAACTCTATCTTTTTCTTTTCCTCAGGGACAACCACAGGAATTTTGGAAACACTATTTTTTTCAATCATCTCATCATCAGCTATATCTGTTTTAGCATCTATGTTTCTCACCCTTTTTTTAGTATCTATATCATCCACGCTGAACTTTGCTTTTTTTATTCCGACCTCTTCTATTCTATCAGGAACAACGATATCACCACCCTTTATCTTTGAATTAACACTTATCCTATCAGAGATATCCTTAGGAGCTATCCCTGTATTATTTGAAGCAAGAAGATTAATTCTATTTAATGAATTAGATTGTTTATTTTCAGGAAGCTGGGATGGCATTTTAAGTGTTGGATGATATGATTTAAAATTTTTGATATTGTCCTCAAATATCTTGTTCTTCTGCCTATCAATTTCTTTTTTATTAATTGTTGTTTTTGCAACCTCCATCTTCAAAAAATCAAGTGTTTCCTTTGGCGGTAGCTGAACACTGCGTTCTGCCAGAGCCTTCTTATTCATAATAAGATCAACGCTATCTATGACCTTCAGATTACCTACATCTATTTTAGCTATCAAACGAAATAAAAAAAAGAAAAGAAAAAGATGAAATAATATAGAAAACCCAAACGCTATATACAATCTTTTATTTGTGACCATTAGCTCTACCCTGCTCTGTTGCTATTGTCATAGAAAGAGCACCATACTCCTTTGCTAAATACATAAGATCAGTAAGCTTGCCATATGTAACTTCCTCATCAGCCATAAATATTACATACTTTGTACTGCTTTTCTCCAAAGTATTCTTTAAATTTTTAGCCAACTCATCATAGCTTTTAAACTCTTTCTCATTTATGGCCATCCTTCCTTCTTTAGATATTGTAACTGTTATCTTTTCAGTTTCCTCCCCTTCTTTAGTCCTTGCAACAGGAAGAGTAACCTTGAATACAGGATCTGATAGTATAGGAGCTGTAACCATAAATATTATAACAAGGGTAAGACAGACATCCACAAGTGGTGTTATGTTTATACCTGTTACAGGTTCATCCGATTGTTCTAACTGTTTAGACGTATACATAGCTGATGGCATATTATTTTAAATCTCCTCTAATCTCACCTGAATCAGAAGAACCACCTGTTTTCATAAGAGCAATCTTTAAAGCACCCAACTGTTTTGCTTCATCCATAATAGTGACCACCTGTCCAACACTGTTTTCATCATCAGCTGAAACTACTACCATTTTTTCAGCAGATTCTGATATTGCCTGTGATAGTATTGATGGTAATTCTTCTATAGTTATCTCCTGATTATTAATCTTAATTCTGTTTTCTTTAGATATTGTTATCTGAACAACATCGTTCATACTTGCCTTTCCAGTACTAGCTCCGGGCTTTGATTGTAAAACCTTAATCCCAGTTTGCAAAGCAAATGGGGCAACAACCATAAATATTATTACAAGCACTAATGAAATATCAACAAGTGGAGTAAGATTTATTTCAGTTATTGGCTCACTGCTCTGTGAACTATCCTTGCCCTGCATAATTAGCCTCTTTTTAACCTTTGGAGTATCGTTGAGTTGGTGGTGAAGGCGGCAAAGAACCAGTATCCATCTTTTCTTTCTTTAAAGAAGCATTTGGCAATGCATCTGAAGCAAATTCAGTTTTTACCGATTCTGTATTCTTCAGGATAATAATCAATCTATCTGAATATATCTCAAGCTCAGTCATAATAGTTTTCAATTTTCTAACAAAATAGTTATAAAGTATTACCGAAGGAATAGCAACAGCAAGGCCACCAGCTGTAGCGACAAGAGCCTCAGATATTCCTCTTGCAACCACCTGCGGCCCACCAACGCCTGCAACAGCTAAATCCCTAAAGGCTGTTATTATACCTAAAACTGTTCCAAAAAGTCCTATAAACGGAGCGATGTTACCCATAGTTCCAATAACTCCCAGATACCTGTCAAGGCCTGCCTTCTCTTCCTGGTGTTTTGTAGCCACCAGTTCAGCAAGGACATCCTGCCTCATTGAGATGTTATTCAATATAAAGGTAAAAACCCTTCCAATGGGTGTATCTATCTTTTCTGTCATTTTTTTGGCATTATCAATATGTCCTTCTTCAACCATATTTTTGATGCTGGCTATGAGATCATCAACCTTCTTTGTCTTTGCTTTTTTAAAAGCAAACCACCTCTCAATAGCAAAAGCCACTACCAGAATAGAACAGAAGAGAAGAATTGTAAGGGTGAAACTTCCTTTCAAAACACCTATAACGTTTACTGTCATATCAATCCTCCATTATAATCATCAGTTTGTTTTAGAATTTCCTGAGGAAATATCCTTCAACTGAACAGCTCTTTCCTTAGCTGCCTTCTTAACATCCCCTGAGGAATTCGCTGCTAAATCATCATAAAGCTCCGCTGCTGCCTTATACATTTTTTGATTTTCATATATCTCACCAAGCTTTATCAGAGCCTGAAGCCTGTAAGGATTTTTCTTTGGTTCCATAGCAATTATTTCTTTATATATCTTTACAGCTTCATCCTGTTTTTTCATAGATATCAACAGATCAGCCTTTCTGTATAAGACCTCAAAGATATCCTCACTCTGAGCTAAGCTTGTTTGAAGCGTATCAAGAACCTTCAAAGCATTTTCATAGTTTGCCTGTTCTTTTTCAATATTAAATATCTCCCACAAAGCTGATATCACATCCGAACCTTTTTTATCAGTGGATACCTCATAGAACTTCCATAGAGATTCCTTCGCCTTATCAACATCGCCAAGTATCCTATAAGTCATAGCAAGATTAAAGAGACTGAAGTTGTAATAGGTTGAATCAGGATATTTATCCACAATTATTTTATAGCTTTCAAGCGATTCTTTATAAAGCTTCAGTTTAAACTGAGAAGATGCAAGTGTAAAAAGTGCAGTAAGATATTCTTCACTCGTTACGTAGTTATCGGTATATGGTTTTAACACAGCAACAGCATTTTTAAAATCTTTTATCTTATAATACGACATCCCTAAATAAAACTGAGCCTGACCGGCAAGATTGCTTGATGTATAAGCAGCTATAAAATTTTTGAACTCTGCTATTGCATCATCATATTTTTCTTCCTCATAAAGCCTTCTTGCCAGACGAAACTGAGCATCAGCAGAAACCTTTGATTTTGATCCTTCGTTGGCCAGCTGCTTGAGGCTTAATTTATAGTTAATCTTAGGATTTTTATCATATATTGCCTCAGCCAGATCAAGAGCGGTTGTTGCCTCAGCTGAATCAGGAAACTTTGAAATCAGCAGACTGATTGTTTCTAAAGAATCAACATAGTTTTGCATACTGTAATAGAGCTGTGATAGCCTTAAATAGTAGAGAGGTTGATCAGCATCATTCCTTCCCATACTGATTATTTCTTTATAATAATCAATAGCCTTGCTGTAATCCCCAGTTCTAAAATATGTATCAGCCATATTAAAAACGGCTTTCTGTGAATACTCATTGTCAGGATATTTTTTAAAAAGATTTTCCCATACATCAAGAGCATCAGAATAATACTTGAGTCTATAAAGACAAAGCCCTTCTAAAAACATTGCCTTTGGAACAAGTAAATCATCATAGCTCTTTTTTACAAAAGATTCATATAGTTTATAGGCTTCATCATACCTCTTTTGATAAAACATGATATCAGCTATTGAAAGATTGTTTTTGTAATAAAAGCTATGAGTGCCAGGCATTGCATCAAGCATCCTCTGAATCTGATATCTAAGATCAAGGGCTTTATCAATATTCCCCTGATAGAAATATGACCATGCAAGCCCGTCCATAGCAGGAACTATTATTTTTTCATCCTTACACTCAGAGACTATTTTTTCATAAATCAGCTGTGATTTGTGTGGTAACTCTGTAAAAAGATATGCATCAGCAACATACATAAGATTTATATAATTATTTATGTCCTTATCAGATATATATGATTTAATAACAAGATTATAAAGAGAAAGTATAGAACTATACTGCCTAGACTCGGAAAGCTTATCAAGAACTGATATAATCACATCATCCCTCTCAGATGGTGGCAATGACATATCTATTATCACATTTTTGAATATCATCAGAGCCTGCTTTTCATCACCCTTATTGGCAAGTGAATTTGCAAGCATAAGATCCATCTGCATCCTCAATTTATTTGCAGGGAAAAGTGATATAAACTTATCACATATATTGATTGCTCCTGTATAATCCTTTAACATATAATAAGTTCTTGCAAGCCCAAAGTATGAAAGCGATAACAGATCCTGTGAAACATCTTTTCTGGCAGTGATGGATTTGTATGTATCTATAGCCTCAGCAAATCTTTTTTCCATCTCATAACTTCTTGCAAGGAAATAGCTTGAAAAAAGAGCGATATCTTTATCAGGATAATATGATGTTATATGAGTGAAATAAAACTCAGCACCGCGAAAATCATTTTGTTTTAAAAGGCACAACCCAATCCTAAACATCGCAGTTGGCTTATATTGAGAATCAGGATAAGCATCAATAAAAGCCTTATACTTCATTATAGCAGTATCATAATTGTTCATTTTAAAGAAGCACTCACCAATAAGAAAATCATTTTTTTCCCTGTATGGAGCAGTGGGATAATCCTTTCCAATTTTATCGAATGTAGCAGCAGCTAATTGATACTTACCGTCGAAAAAATAACTGTACCCCAGATATAGCATAGATTCTTGAGATGCTAATTTTGTAAAGTTATCCTCAGCAATATTAAACTTACCATTTCTAAAAGCAAAATATCCGTTTAAAAATATAACATTTTTGTCATTGGTATATCTTGGATATTTGTTCAAGAATTTATTAAAAACTTCCTCCGCTTTCTTATAATCCCCAGACACCATATTTGAATACACCATGGCAAGCATTGCCTCACCACCAACAAAGTAGTTTGAAACCCTGCTACTAACATTTTCAAACAGCTTTGTAGCATTTAAAATATTTTTTCTGTTGTATTCAATCTCACCCATACGATAGAGTGACTGATCCTTCCAGAAATCATATGATGATGTCCTCGTTATCATATCATACCCAGAATAAGCTTTATTGATATAATCCTGTTTGATTTTCTGATTTAAGTTACCAGGACTGCCAGAATCAATTATATATTTTAGATAGACCTCAGCCATAGCAAAACGGACTACAGTTTTATCATATTCATCAGAAAAATTATTTGCTATATCATCAAGCTTTGGAATTATGACATCAGGAGGTGGTTTAACAATTGAGTCTCTATAAAATTCAGAAACAGAAATCAGCTCATTGTTGAAATCACGAGCCATATCCATAGCATTCAAGCTGCTTAGTGAAAAAATTATCCCCAACATTATTTTTAATATCATAAATACATCCAATTTTAATTATAAATTATATTATACCAATTTCAAAAAAATAATTTATTCCTTTATCTATTAAACCCGCAGTGTCCCTATTTAATATTATATGTCGGTATTTTTGGTAACATTTTATATAATTTGATCACATTAAAATAAAAATTATTATTCAATCTTATATAATATAAATATGGAATGTACAGAAGAATACATTAAAATCAAAAAAAATAATTGCTGGTTTGTAACAAGGAATAATTTCATATACGGTCTGATAAAAAAACATACAATCAGAGATGATATAAAGATACTGGATGCTGGCTGTGCTCAGGGAAATTTACTTTTATACCTCAGGAATAAAGGATTTAAAAATATATGCGGGATAGACAGTAATAAAGAACTTTTAAAACAGCTAAGTGATTCTGATATAGAAACACACACTATGGACCTGATAAAAACAGATTTTGATGATGAAACTTTTGATGTTATTGTATCATCCGATATAATTGAGCATATAGATGATGATATGAAAGCGATACACGAGATGAAAAGAATACTAAAAAAAGATGGAATCATTATAATTTTTGTTCCAGCATTTATGTCGTTATGGTCATATCATGATGTAATAAATGGACACAAAAGAAGATATACATTAAAGGAGCTTGAAAGCAAGATATTAGGCTCTGGCCTTACTATTCAAAAGGCATCATACTGGAACTTTTTTATGTTTTTCCCAAATTTTCTTGTAAGAAAAACAAAGAGTATGATTGGATTTAAAAAAAGCGATTTTTATAGCTTCCCAGAGCTTATAAACTTAATTATAATTTATATAATACATTTTGAAAATTTTTTATTGAAATATATAGATCTGCCGTTTGGAGTGAGTGCTTTTGTTGTGGCTAAAAAAATATGATATATGATTTCGATATCTATGTTTAGTCTATGTTATGATTAAACAAATCATTTATTTTTAAAGGAGGTCTTATGAAAAACTCAAAAAAGATAGGTTTTATAGGTCTTGGAATAATGGGAAAACCTATGGCAAAAAATCTAATAAAAAACAATTATAAAATTAATGTTTATAACAGAACGAAAGAAAAATGTATAGAACTTGAACATATGGGAGCCACTGTTTTGCAAACAATAAAAGAAATATCAGAATTATCTGATGTCATAATTACAATGCTTGAAAATGAAAAAGCAATGGATGAGGTATGCTTTAGTGACGATGGAGTTATAAACAATTTACAAGATGGTGATTTTTTAATAAATATGTCAACAGTAAGTGTAAATTATACAGAAAAATTGAAAAAAGAATGCAATAAAAAAAACATAAAATTTCTTGATTGCCCTGTTTCAGGTTCAAAACCACTTGCTGAAAATCAAAGTCTGATAATTCTTTGTGGATCTGATAAAAATTATTTATCAGATTGTAAGGACATCCTTCTTTCAATGGGAAAAGATATTGTTTATTGTGGTGAAGCTCCGAATGGAACCATATTAAAGCTTTCTATAAATCTTTTAATAGCCGCTATGACAACAGGACTTGTAGAAAGTTTTATGCTTGCAGAAAAATCGTCAATCAATCCTGCTCTGATTTTTGAAACAATATCTAAGAGTCCAGCAATAAACTGCGGATATTTTAAGATGAAAGAAAAAAATCTTATAGAAAAGGATTTTTCTCCAGCATTTTCACTTAAAAATATGTTGAAAGATGTAAATTTTATGATTGATCTTTCAAAAGCAGATAACCTTGTTATAAGGATGACTGAACGAGTAAAAGAAATATTTGAGGATGGAGTAAAAAAAGGATATTCAGAAGAGGATTTGACATCAATAATAAAAACTTATTAGAGTTGGCACTTAAAAGTTTTTTTAGCTTTAAAATGTGAATGGATGATTGATAGATATTTTTATCTATACAGTATCCTATTAAAGTTAAAACATAGATTTCTTTCATATATTCCAACCTCGCTCCTTTACTCATCATTGTTACATTCTGACAATAGATAACACTTTATTTATATTTTTAGCTAACATTATGTGATTTAATGTTTAAGCCTAAAACATTCAATAAAATTTGATATAATTTTATTATAAAGCAGATTAAAATCTGCAAGGCGTTTAAAAGCTTAGTGGAGGATTTATGATGAGTAAAGCTAAATATATGTCAGGTATTATCGTTTTGCTGGGAATGGTATTTATATCTTCTTGTGTAAAAAAAGAGGTTAAAAAGGATAATATTGTAAAGCCTGATGATCAGACTGAAAAAATAGAAGTGGTCTCAACCTCGACATCACCTGTTTCTATGGAAGTTTTAGAGGATACAACAACAGAAGAGGCTGATGTTAGAAAAGAGGAGATTATGCCACTTGATACAGTCTATTTTGATTTTGACAGATATGATGTTTTGCAAGATGCCAAAAAAACACTATTAAAAAATGCCAAGAATATCATTGCAAACAACTATACAATAACGGTTGAGGGTCACTGCGATGAAAGAGGCACAAACCAGTACAACCTATCTCTTGGGCAGAAGAGGGCTAATTCGCTAAAAGATTATTATATACTTATGGGAGTTCCAGAAAGTCGTATAGCCACAATATCATACGGCGAAGAAAACCCTGTATGTACAGAGTCCACAGAGGAATGCTGGGCAAAAAATAGAAGGGCTGAGACCAAGGTTACAAAATAACAAATGAAAAACAAGCTTATAATTCCTCTTTTACTTGTTTTCACATCCTGTATGGCCACACAGAATGATATGCTTGTTCTACAGAGTCAGATAGATGATTTAAACTCCAATATATATACATTAAAGAAAAATCAGGCTGACCTTTCGCTCAAAATAGATGACCTTAATAAAAATCTTACAGCTTTTTCAGAAAACACATTAGGACTTTCAACCGAGATGTCAAAGCTATCAAGCAAGATAGATGACTACGGTAATCTCACAGATAAAAAAATAAATCAGATAGGAAAGGCTGTTTCACAGAAAAATGATAAAGATGATTCATATTCAAAAGAAGCTGATCTGTTTTATAAATCACTTTCACTTTACTCTTCAAAGAAATATGAACAGTCAATAGAATCATTCAAAGAGTATATACTAACATATCCAAAGGGACAAAACATTGACTGGGCATATTACTATACTGCTGAATCACTATTTGAAATAAAAAATTATAAAGAATCAGCCATATTTTATGCAAAGATAATATCAAACTTTCCTGCATTTGAAAAAACTGCATATGTAAGGATAAAATACTCTCTTTCACTCATAAGACTGAAGGACAAAACAAAAAATGATGAAGCACTCACATACTTAAAATCTGTCGAAAGAGATTTTCATGGAAGCTTTGAGGCTCAAACAGCCAAGCAATTGATTGAAGAATATTTTCCTAAGAATATTACCAAAAACCCAAAGACTCAAACTGTAAAGAAGCAAAAATAATGTTTTATATTTTTTTTAAAATATTTTTATTTTTAAACATTTCAGCCTTTTCACAGAACACAGAGATATATCTCGGTGTGGAAAAAAATTTTTCTGAAGATGGGATAATCTTATCAAATTTTACACAGGATACAACCAACCAAACAGATATATATTCAGCTGAATATATAAAAGAAATAGTTAGAACTGATCTTATGCTGTCAAGATATTTTTTGGTAACAGAATCAGATGATGATGTAATAACACCAGCTCTGCTCTCGGAATATTCTAAAAAATCTAAATTCCTTGTTACCGCCCAGATAGGAACAGATGATAAGAACAATATATCAATAAAACAAACAATATATAACACTGAACTCAAAAACAAAATACTGATCAAAAAATATATAACGTCTCAGAGAGCTGTAAGAAAAGCTGCTCATATGATGAGCAATGATATAATAGAAAAAACAATTGGAAAGAAAGGAATAGCAACAAGTCAGATAACTTTTTCAAACGATTCAACAGGCCACAAGGAGATATATGTTATAGATTATGATGGTGAAAATCTTATACAGCTAACGAATCACAAAAGCATATCCATAATTCCTAAATGGACCAACGACGGAACAAAGATTTATTATACCTCATACAGATATGGAAACCCTGATCTTTTTATTATAGATATGAGTGTTGGAAAAATAAAACCATTTTCAAAATACCAAGGGCTAAATGTGGCAGGAGGGTTTTCACCTGATGATAAACAGTTCGTATTAACACTATCAAGAGGTAAGGATCCGTCCATATATATGATAGATATTTTGACAAAGGATGTAAAAAAGCTTCTTGATAGGTTTGGGGTATGTTCGTCACCAACATTTTCACCTGACGGCAAGGAGGTAGCATTCATAAGCGATAGGGCAGGAAAACCACAGCTTTATATATATAATATTGAGAATAAAAAATATAGAAAACTCACAAACTTTTATTGGGTTGACTCACCCAACTGGTCTCCTGATGGAAAGTGGATAACTTTTTCTGCCAGAGAAACAAGAGCAGAAAGATTGAATATATTTATTATGGATCCAACCACGAGCGTCATCAAAAGATTAACAAGGAATGAAGGAGATAATGAGGATCCATCGTTTTCACCTGATTCGAGATTTATATCATTCACATCAACAAGGAAGGGTAAAAAGCAGATATATATAATGGATATTGATGGTTCATCACCGAGACTGCTATCCGATAAAATAAAGGGAACCTCAAGCACCCCTATGTGGAGCAGATAATCATTTCACTTCTTTGATTTCTCAGAAGCAACAGAGAGCTCTGGATTAAAACACCTTCTACATCTTGCCTCATATTTATCTGAGGCACCAACTACAATTCTATCCTTTCCCTCAACAAGCTTCTGTGTGTAGTGTGCAGGATTACCACAGACCATACATATCGCTAAATTCTTTGTAACATACTCTGATATCGCCATAAGCTTTGCCATATTTATAAAGGGCTTTCCTCTCCAGTCCATATCAAGCCCTGCTATGATAACACGCTTTCCATCATCAGCAAGCCTGTTTGCCACATCAATTATATCATCATCAAAGAAATGTGCCTCATCTATACCAACAACATGAGTATCATCTTGAACCTTCTTTAATATCTCTGATGCTTTTTTTACACCTGTAGCCTTAAGCATACTTTTATCATGTGAAACTATGTGCTCCTTTGCATAACGAGTATCAAGATAAGAGTTGAATATCTGAACCTTTTGTTTTGCTATAATGCATAGTTTGAGCCTTCTTATAAGCTCCTGAGTCTTTCCCGAAAACATACTACCACATATAACCTCAATAGAGCCCTTGTTGTTTATATTTGAAACATTTATCATTTCTCCCCCCTTTGATTACTCATAAACCACTCAAGAGTCTTTTTCAGCCCATCTTTAAAATTAACCTCATTTTTATATCCTAACTCTTTCTTAATTTTTGACACATCAGCACATGTCTTTCTCACATCACCAGCTCTCTTAGGTAAAAATTTTTTTTCAAGCTTATACCCCAGAAAGGATTCCAAAAGCTTTACTATATCCAGCAATGAAACTGTTGCTCCACAGGCAACATTATAAACCTTTCCATAAACATCAGATTCAGCTGCTATTATGTTTGCTTTTACAATATTTGCAACATATGTAAAATCTCTTGATTGTTTACCATCCCAGTGGATCTCAAGCGGTTTTTTTTCAATAGCAGATTTGATAAACTTAGGTATGACAGGAGAATACATAGACTCAGGTGGTTGCTTTGGACCAAAAACATTAAAATATCTTAAAGAGACTGTTGGCAGCGCAAATGTCTTTGAAAACATCACACAGTAATATTCCGCTGCTAACTTTGACACAGCATACGGTGATATAGGTGATGGAAACATATCCTCCTTTTGAGGAAATTTTTTTGAGTCTCCATAAACAGAGCTTGATGAAGCATAGACAAGTTTTTTAACCCCTGCTTCCTTAGCGGCCATCAAAACATTCAATGTGCCTGTTATATTGTTATCATTTGCCCCTCTCGGATCATCAACAGATTTAGGAACTGACCTCATAGCGGCCTCATGGAGGACATAGTCAACACCCTTCACAGCCTTTTTTATATCATCATATTTTCTTATATCCCCCTCAACAACCTCAATTTTATTCATAAAATCTTTTATATTATCTTTTTTTCCTGCTGAAAAGTTATCTATTATTCTAACACGCTCCCCACGTCTGACAAGCTCTTCAACAATATTAGAACCTATAAAACCTGCTCCACCAGTGATAAGCCACAATTTCTTCATAAGACCTCCAATTAGTTATCTATTTATTTAGTTATCTCGTTATTTAGCAAGAACAAATTAGTTATTTAGTCATCTCGTTATTTAGTTATTTAGGAAGACAATTTTATTATTTTCAGTAAACACTATTTATTATTCACCCTTTCAAGAGCATTTTTCACTGCTTCAAAAAGGTCATCTGTGTTGAATGGCTTTGTAATAAAAGCTACAACCTGATCAAATTTAACAAAAAGACTTTTTGAAGGTTCAAGGGCTGAAAGAACTATTATAGGAAGTTTGGATAGCTCAGGATCTCCATTCATTATTGAGGTAATTGAATATCCATCTACACCTGGAAGCATTACATCAAGTATCATAAGATCGGGTTTAAAATCCCTTAATGCATCTATAACATCCCTTCCATTATCGCAGACCCTTACAGTATGTCCAAGCGATTCCATCGCAATTTGCAATAGTTTTGATATTTCAGGATCATCATCCACTATCATTACTTTAGCCATAATAGCTCCTTGCTAAAAACAAGAAACAAAGATATAATTTAAATTTTACAAAATAAAAAAATTAAGGGAAATATACATTAAAAGGAGATACTGTATCAGTGTCTTTATTTTCTTCAACCTTTTTAGCACTATCATCTGTAATCTCTTGTTTTTTAACAGCATCAGTTTTTGTAGAATTTAGCTTTTCCTTTTGCTTTTTTATTATATCATCAAACTGCTTGAGCTGTTCTTCGCTCAAATGACTCTTGATTATTAATGTAACATTTTTATTTATCTCAGTAAGTTCATTTTTTAATTCTTCTATCTCTCTTTCAATATCTTCTTTTTCTTTTATCTTTTTTTTATACTTTTTTTCCTTAGAATCAAATTTTTTTAGGTTCTTGTTTAAGTCATCAAGAAGCTCCGAACTCTGCTCTTCTGACAATGTAATACTTTCTATTGTCTTCATAACCTTATCAGGTTCTGGTCTCTGAACAGATGTATTTTGCGAGTATAAAAATGTTCCAACAATCATAAAAAATATTTTCATAAAAACTCCAGCGATAAATCTATCTACTTTCTGACCTCAGTTTCCAATATTTAACTTTCTACTATCTATTATTTATTATATCAGTTATTTTAACCTTACTCGTATGCTCTGTTCTATTCCATAACTCTCTGTCCTTTGCAATACCAAATAAAAATATAGGAATTCTGAAAAAACCTAAAGCAGGCTGTAAGAAATAACCAACAAACATATTGAATCCTATCTTTTTATCCAGAAGTATCATAAAAGGAAGTATAACAAATGGCGTTACAATAAACAACAACTTTGAAATCAGAGCCTCATATGGAATAAGACGGAAACAATAGATAAGAAGGTTAAACTCATTCCTTGTAAGATACATTGCAAGAGCAACAAAGACGACAATTATAACCCTGTAAACTCCAAAGCAGTATACAAAGGCTTCAAGCATCTTGAAATCAAGTTTTTTGAAAAAAAGTTTAAAAAGATTTGAAGCATGTTTTTTGGCTGTATCAAGTGAACCTCTCGTCCATCTTATAGATCTCATAAGATACTGTCTTATCATAATAGGCTCTTCATCAAAAACAATAGCCTTCTCACTCCAATAAATCCTTATACCATTCTCTATAAGCCTCATCTGCATCTCAAGGTCCTCAGTAAGACAGTTTTCATCCCATCTAAATCTTTTTACAGTATCAGTATCAAAGCACATCCCCTTTCCATGAAGTGTTGCTGAAAGGCCGAGCATATTTTTAGGTTTCTGAAAAAACTTGTTTGTTATAAACTGTCCGCTTGATATTATAACTGACAAAAAGGACTCATCAGGATTTTTGGGAAGCTGTTGGGCCTGTATCACCTTAGCTCCTGATGAGAGATATCCTGCCATAGCCTTCAAAAAATCAGGATGAACAAGAGAATCTGCATCAAAATAACAGAATGCATCATAAATATCTCTTTCTTTTAGTATATCATCAATTGCTCTGTTCAATGCCCTTGCCTTGTTTGATGGAAACCTGTCATTATACTCAAGCAATCCTACATCATAATTACTAACAATCTCTTTTGTCTTATCGGAACAGTGATCACATATGACAAAGACATCATATAAATCTTCTGGATAATCCAGCATATCAATACTATCAAGAAGGTTTGAAATAACATTCTCTTCGTTATGTGCTGGTATAAGAACTGCAAACTTCTTATTTTTTTTAAAATCTATACTTTCATTTTTAATATATAGAAAAACACCTGTAAACGATATGAAGAGATAGAGTATCATTGTTATAAATAAATAAAGCTGTGCTAAGTTGCCAAGAAAAAGCAATAAAAAGAAAAATATAACCTCAATCATTAAATTTCACCTTGTTTTAATCAAAATAAATTACTATAATTTATTTTATCAAATAATTATGGAAAATGGACAAAAAAAATCAAAGGTCTGGCTATATCTTATTCCGCTTTATATCATTGCTGCTATTGTTATCATTGTTATCATTATGAAATCATACTCAACAGATATTAAACTCACAGATGATACTCTAAGTGCATTTAATACAAACGCAGATATTAAACAGGAAGAAGGCTATAAATTTTATGAACCCAATCTTGCAGATCTCACATATTCAGTGAACTATAAGAACATAGGACAAGAAAAAGACAGAGTGATATCCACAAGAACTTATACACTGGCTGATAATGATAGCAACACGACAACTGCCACTAACGATTCAACAAAATCAAAAAAAGGAACTACAAAAAATGAGGCTGAGATAACAAAGGATATAAAACAGAAAGAAATGGCAGCTGTCGGTTACAAAAAGGGATTTTTAAGCGATGCGGTTTCAAAACTTGCAAACAATCCAAAAGCAATTTCATCGCTTTTTAACAATGATTTTGTTGTTAAAGGCTTTTTATCAAGGGATTCTGTTAAGCGTAATCTCTCAGACTCAAAGGCACTTGAATCATATTTGTCAAACCCACAGGTCATAGGAAATTTCTTAAACAACTCCTTTGTTCAGCAGGCACTCAACAATCCACAGCTTTTAAATTCAATAGCTCAGAGCAAGATGATGCAGGAGATCATCTCTTCAAAGGCTGTTACTGATATTATGAGTGATCCTGACAAAATGAATAATATATTAAAAAATAATCCCGAGCTTACAGAGGTTATGGCCAATCCAAATGTTATATCAGCACTATCAAAAAATCCACAGGGCTCAACGATACTTATGAATATAGGGAACAGATAAATTAGTTATTTAGTTATCTGGTTGTTTAATCATCGAGATGAAGACAGATTCATCAAGATGTAATCATCAGGATGGAGACGGATTAAATACACTGATGAAAACAGATAAATTGGTTATTTGGTCATCTCGTTATTTATTTAGGGGACAGCGGATACAAACAGTAAAAAATTATAATTTATTTTGATTTCTTTATAAATTTTAATCTTTTTACCTTTGTCCCTGGAAAATAAAAGTTCAATATCTCTTTGTAGGTCTTGCCATACTTCCCTGCCATACCTGCAGCCCCACCCTGACACATACCTATTGAATGTCCCCAACCTCCACCATAAAACCATACATTTCTTATCCTTCCATCAGGAAATCTGTTTATCTCAACATTAAAAAGTGTTGATTTAAGAGAATTCAAACCAAAAATATTTCTTATTATATGCTCTCTGTCCACAGTAACACTTCTTTTAGAACCAGTTATTTTTACAGAATTAACATTACCACTCCTGCTCCTTCTCATCACAGCTATGCTTTTAAGCTCACCAATATTATATCTTTTATTAAGTTTAAAATTTATTTCTGATCTCTTTATAATTCTCATCCATCTAAACTCATTGTCATGTACAACCCCAGGATAATTGCAGTAAGCTTCAGGATTACCCTTTATCCAAAATTCAAACTCCCATGGCTCAAGACCATCTTTTTTTTCATAATAATCAGGATGAGAAATAAGATATGGAACCCTTCCCCATCCTGTTACCTCAGATGATGACTGAATGTATCCACCGCAGTTTGAGTGATAAAAAGAATAGGCCAATCTGTTATTGTATGTAAGAACCCTTCCCTCAGTTTCAAAAACAGCCTTGTTGGAAGAATTTTTTTCAAATGAGACACCACGATAAACCTGACAGTGCTCTGTATCACAGAGATCGTAACCCTGTTTTTTATGAGGACCTTCTTTATACCTCCTTACAGCCTCAGTTCTTGCTATGACTGCCTGAGCCTTTAATGCTTCAATTGGCCATTTGGGTTCCATCTCAGCTGGTACTACACCGAGCAGATATATTTCAAGATCAACAATATTTATAAGCCCAAATCCATTATTAAGAGGAACTATTTCTATATCACCGCGATACTCTCTATCAGAATATTTAAAATATGGATTTAAACTTTTATAATCTGACTCTATTATTATGCTTCCATTTTTAGGGTCAAGAGGTTTTAATATAAAACCTCTTTTAAATATATTTTTAATTACATTATTACCAGAATAAATATATATCTGACCATGATCATACTTTAACCTTAAAATCTCATTTTTACCTATTTCTGAATATTTTTTGCCACTTTTACCATATACACCAATTCCACCAAAGCTCCTAAATTTAAGTTCTGTGTTTGCCCTCTGCTTGCCACTATCATTAGCTCCTATGGCAATCCTTAGTTTAATACTTTTTTTAAGATTATTTATATCATATGTCTCATCTATTACAGTAGGATTATTTATTTTAAAAGGAGGCCTGAGCTCCTCCGGCTGTTTTGTAAGCTTACCCTCTATTATCTTGATCATCCTCATAGCCACAGGATGATCAGGAACATCATCAAGTATTCGGTAGTATTGATTCCACGCCTGATTGTAATCCCCCTCCTTTAAATATATCTGGGCAAGAGGAACCCTTGCTTCAACAAAGGATGGATCCTTTCTGAGCGTTGCCACAAGATATTCCTTTGCTCTATCATACATCTTAAAATTAAAATAATTCCATGCAAATATATAATCCACACCAGAGTAATCACCCCTAAGCTTTTTATATACATTCAAATAGTCCACAGTTTTTATGACATCTCCTAACTGCGAATAAACGGTAGCAAGGCCTAAAACTGCATTATAATTATTGCTGTTCAGTTTGAAAGCATCTTCAAAATAAACCCTTGCCTTATCAATATTTGATGTATGGAAATAAAGCCATCCAGCTTCGGTTAAAACATCATCAGTCCTCTTTATATCAAGTGCTCTTTCTAAATAATATAAAGAATTTTTATAATCATCCATATCCTTATAAATCATAGCTACATTAAGCAGTGCATTATAATTTTTTTCAGTTTCATAAAGTGCTTTATAATATTCAATAGATTTTTTTAAATTGCCGTTCAAATAATTTGTATATGCAAGATTGTTTAAATTTGAAACCTCAGAAAATAAATTTAACTCAAATAAAATAAATACAATAAAACTCATAAGACTATTTTATTAAATTTATCTTGGTTATATAAACTCAGAAAGGATTATGCCCGTCACTTAAAGTGACGGGCATAATTAGGGGATACATTAAACTACCAATCAAACGCTTCCTTTGAAGTAAGCTTATTAAGTCTCTGCTCAATAATTTTATCCTTGTTCTGTTTCCTTGAGTTGATATCAGATTTTAGTTCAGCAACCTTGCCTTCAAGCTCTTTTATCCTCAGCTCTCTAATGGCTGTTCTTATATCAAATATCTCAGAAAGTTTGGATTTGATCTGAGACTTTATATTTGCCTTATCATTGCTTGATGCCTTATTATACTCAAATGAAAGCTCTCTAACCTCGTATTCAAGTGATATCTCACGAACAATATTTTTCTCCACATCCTTATCATCAATATTCCTTGAAGATGCTAAAGAAGCACCGGCCATTCTCATAACATTCTTGTATTTAAAAGGGTCATCCTTCTTAAGCTGTTCAAGCTTTGATGCAAAGGATGGGTCATAGGTCTTTATAATTTCTATAATCTTTAACTCCATGTTCTCACCCATCATAGGTTTCTTAGCCATACCCTTTATTCCTATACCGGGCTGTTTCATAGCCTTCTTTCCAATACCAGCTCCCATCTGATAGCCCTCACCACCACCCATAGGACAGTTATGACCTTGGAAGTCATCTGATATCTCAGCAGGGTCTCTGTCCGGTCCAGCCATCTGTGCCATAAGCTTATCTGAATAAGCAAATGACATCAATGAAAATACCGCTATCACTGACAGTAACATCTTTTTCATATAAACCTCCTTACTAATTTAAAATCCATAATCAATATAATCTTCTAAGTCGTAGTTAGCAATAGCAACACTGCTCTCTAAATTTGTTAATTCTAAATCTATATTGTTTTCACTCACGAGAGTTTTTTGTGGAAGAAAAAAAAGCAAAAGTACTGAAAAAGAAAAACCCAGAGGAATCAAAATATTAGAAATTTTTAATGAAACTCTTTTTAACTTAGATTTAGCATATACCATAATATTCTTTTCAACATTTTCATATATAAATCCACCTACAAAAAGTTTATTCTCAATCATATCAAGACTGTTGTAAAGATTCTTGCATTCATCACAGGATTCAATATGACTCCTGATCTCACCATCATCATCCTTAAGCTCGTTGTAGAAAAACATTATAACCTTTTCTTTAAAACCGCACTCCATACATCCTCCCAATTTATAATAACGAAATATTTATTGTTTTATTGCAAGCCGAACAGTTTAGTAAAATATTATTTATGGAAAAAACTGATGATGAGCTGGTAAGTGAATATCTGGATGGTGATGAGAAAGCTTTTGAAGAGCTTTACCACAGATACAACATTCAACTATTTAACTTTATACTATCAATGGTAAAAGATAATGAAGCTGCAAATGATATATTTCAAGAAGTTTTTATAAAAGTAATAAATAAGCTTCCCTCATACAGAGAAGGGAATTTTAAGGCAATGATATATCTCATAGCAAGAAATTCTGTCATTGACTTTATAAAAAGTAAAAAAAATAAAAATCAAAGGAATAATATATCCATAGATCAGAATATAGATGAAGAACACACTCTTGAAGATTTGATAGCATCTGGCGAAAATCCTGAAAAAGAACTTATAACAATTTATGAAAATAAGAAACTATATGAGGCTATATCAACATTGTCAGAAGAGTACAGGGAGATAATATTATTAAAACATTTTTCTGGTCTCAGGTTTGAAGAAATATCAAAAACACTTAATATTCCATTGGGAACTCTTTTAAGCAGATTTAAAAGAGCAATGGATAAATTGAGAGAAAAATTAATTTAAAAGCTTTGCTTCTTACTGATAACATCTTATTATATTATCTCTACTATATTCTCATAAAGTAAAAGAAAAAAATTAACAAAGCTTTTTTGATAAAATATTACTTATGAATATAATTCCACAAAATATTGATACAAAGACACTTGAATATATTATAACCCATACAGCCAATGATGATGATTATTTAAAAAGGGTAATGGATGAGATGGAAAAAAACAATATAAGAAAGATAAACATAACCCCCTTTGAAGGGAATATAATATCAATGCTTATTGCTATGATAAAACCGAGAAGAGGCGTAGAGATTGGAACACTCTGTGGATACTCATCGGTATGGATCTCAAAGGCACTTGACGATAGCTCAAAGCTTTATACAATTGAAAGAGACCCGAAGCATGCCGAGATAGCATCAAGAATTTTTATTGATTTAGGACTTGAAAGAAAGATAATACTAATGAACAGCGAAGCAAAGGAAGCATTAACCAAGCTATCAAAGACAGGATCTTTTGATTTTTGTTTTATGGATGCGAGCAAGGATGAATATCCATTCTATATAAAATGGGCAATAAAAAATATCAGAAGTGGTGGGATAATACTGGCACACAATCCACTGATGAAAGGCAATCTGTTCTACGATAGTGATGATAAAGAACAGCAAAAAAAATCAAGAGGGATGAGAGAATTTCTTCACATACTCTTTACTGATGAGAGTTTTTCACACAGGGCTATTATTCCTACATCAGATGGAATAGCTGTTGGAATAATCAAATAATCATCCGCATGAAATCATCATGATGTAATCATCAGGATGTAAACAGATAATCATCAGGATGAATATAGATAATCATCAAGATGTAAACGGACTAATTAGTTATTTAGTTATATAGTTTTCCTTCATTCTGACACGATCGTATGAAATTTGAGAAGAGTATAATAGTCTAGTAAAACTGGACCACTTTTTAGGATAGATTAAGGTGAAAAATGCAAATCAAAATATATTGCAGTGCTAATAATAGTAAAACTGATTGTCCAAGACCTTGCTGTGAACGCGCTGTCGGTTAAGAATTAAAAATGCACTCATAAAAATAAGGATTTTAAAGTCCAATAATAAGAAAAAAAGAAATAGCTGAGTGTGGAAAATGATGGTAATTTAAAAAGTATTGAAGCGTATGTGTTGTTTTCCATAGGAATATTAATTGTGTTAGTATCCACAGGTGGTTATTTTTTGATTAAATATTTTAATCTAAACCCTAAAAAAGAGGAGGGTTTAGATTATGAGACAATTACATAAAAGATTGCAGGATGAGCAAGTCAAAGAACTTTTACAACGTTATGTTGATAGAAAAATCAAACGAGAATACATTCAGCAAATTCTTGGTATCAAAAGAAGACATTTTTTTGTATTGGTAAAAAAGTACACTGAAAATCCCAATACTTTTTCTATTAATTATTCAAGAAGAGAAAAAACTCGTTCAATAGAGCCAAATATTGAAAAAAATATTATCAAAGATCTCGCTATGGACAAAAACCTTATTAATGATAAAAATGTTCCCTTAAAATCTTATAACTACAGTCATATTAAGAATCGTTTAGAAAGTAATTATCATCAAAAGGTTTCTTTGCCAACTATCATTGACCGTGCTAAAAAGTATGACTTCTATATACCAAGAAAGCCCGGCAAAAAGATTCATGATAGAGAAGTTTTAACCAATCATGTGGGTGAACTTATTCAGCATGATTCCTCTTACCATCAATGGTGCCCTTATGCTCCTAAAAAATGGTATCTCATTACCTCAATAGATGATTATTCCCGTTTTATGTTTTATGCAAAAATCGTAGGATATGAATATTCATGGGCTCATATTAAGGCATTAGAAACTGTCTTTCTTAAATATGGATTCTCGTTGTCTTATTATGTTGATTGCCATTCCATTTTTAGATTTGTTCGTGGCTGAGGTGAACTTCACTATGAACATCATTTACTTACTGACGAAACAAACCCTCAATGGAAACAAGTTCTTGACGACTGTTATGTTAAGGTAACATATACTCTTTCACCGCAAGCAAAATGTAAAATTGAACACCTTTATGTCTGGTTGCAAGATAGAGTTGTCAGAACCTGCGCCAGAGAAAATGTCACCGACATCAAACATGCCCAACATATTATAGATAAGGAAAGGGACATATACAATTATTTTCAAGTCCATAGTACCACTGAATAAATTCCTTATAATAGGTTTCAAAGAGCATTACGAGAAAATATATCCCTCTTCCGACAATTTGTTATCCTTAAACCTTTTCTTTCTACTAAAGATATTTTCTGTTTACGTCTTAAGAGAACTGCCAATGGTTATGGGAAAATATCTATCAATAATTTTGAATTACAAGTTAATAAACTTAACCCATATGAAACTGTAAACTTACGGATTTATCCTTTGAATGCTACATTTTTCGAAGTCAGATTCTGGGCTAATAATGCTCTTTTAGATATTCAAAAACTTAAAAATGACATTTTTAAAAGAGTGCACTTTTAAATTTTAGCTAACACTTGATGTGAACACGCAGAACGCATGTAATCAATCATCTATAGAGCAACTATAAAAAACTACATTCATGGGGAGGTAGGAGATTAGCAATTTTATAAAGCGATAATAGCAATATTTTGTTGAGAAAGACAATCCCCGTATTCGTTTGTTATGGTTGTTCTGTTAAATCAATTATTGAATCACACTCCCGTAGATCTCTATCATCATGAGATACAATAATAATAGTTTTATTTTTAAATGCTAAAAAAATCTCATTATATATTTTTTCCCGTGTAGGGTCGTCAATTCCTGAAAAAGGTTCATCAAGCATAATAATTTCTTTATCAGCATAATATAATCTAGCCAAGCCAATTCTCTTTTTTTCACCACCTGAAATATTTGCGGGTGTAAGTACTTCTTTATTGGTTTGACTCAACAACTGATTAAGGTGAAGCTTGTACAAAGTTTCCGTCATTCTTTTTGAATTATAACTGTAGCTTAGTGCAATATTAAAAAATAAATTTTCTCGGAATATAAAAATATCTTGAGGCATATAGCCAATTCGTTTGAGCATAGTAGCTCGGACAATATCTCTTATGTTTATCTCGTTAAATTGGATGCTACCTATCCAATTAGTATGGAAACCCAGAAGCGTTTTTAATAATGTCGTTTTACCACATCCGCTCTTTCCCTTTATACCAAGTTTTGTTCTTTGTTTGATTTGAAGGTTTAAATTTGTAATAAGTTTTTTTGTATCAATATTAATTGAAATATTATTACATGTAATTTCTTTTATTTTTCCACCTAAATCAACAGTCCCGGTTTCTTGCTCAACCTTACTTTCAATGATGTCAAATATACGTTTGGAACTCGCCAGTGAAGTCTGAAGTTCGGCATTCAACGAACTAAACAGATTTATTGGTGACCATATTTTAATTAGGTAAAATATACCTGTCATAATAGCTGCAGCCGTTAAATCGGCTTTATATTTTATTATTGCCAGTATGCAGACAAAAACAGCTGCAACCTGTAATATCTGTGTTATAAATCTTTCTATAGTACCAGCGCTATAATCAATTACATGCTTTTTGATAGAAGCCTCCCTCAGTAAATTTAAAACAAAACTATTTCGGGTAATTATTTGCTCTTCTATTTGGGAAACTCGGATAAAAAAATTTGCAAAAATACTTTCTTGGATTATCCCCGATGCTTTGGAATATAAATCCTGCCTGGTCTCACTCGAGCGTCTAATAGCAGGAGAGAATAAATATATATTTACACAGATTAAAACAAAACCAGTCATACCAATTATCGCAAAATAATTTGAAAGCTTAAAACTCCAATAAACAGATACAGGAAGACTAATTACAGCGGGTACCACCATATATACAACAGAAACAATCATGCCAGTAGCACAATCCACATCACTAAGGAGGGTTCCTGTGAAATATCCGCTTTCCTTTTTTTCCACTTCACTTATCGGAATTTTTTGTAGCTGGCTTATTAATTTTAAGCGTATTTGAGAGCGGCTATTTTCCCTGACTTTAATTAAAAAATATGCTCCCAGCCAATCAATCAAAACGGCTACAATCGTAGCAGCAAATAAAAAGGCTCCGAATTGTCCCACAAAATATAAATCTTTATTCTTTAAGCTCTCATCTATCCAGACTTTTAGAAAATACGGCAAAGATGTGTTGTATAAAACAAAAAATGTAACGCATAAAATACCATAAAAAAGAAAATATTTTTCTTTTTTCCCTAATCCATTTTTTAAAAATATATATAATTGTCTAATCATCAATTTTCAATCCCGTTTATAAATTTGAGTATATCCCAAAACATTTTAGGTTCTGTGAAGAAAGGACATTCCGGGTTTGTTTTATATTTTCCCCATTTTAGAGGACATCCTCCTAGACAAATTGGAAGTAATTTGCAATCCAAACACTTTTTAGGATAATAATGGCTCCCAATAACATATTCAGTATTTCCCACATGTTCCCAGCATTTATAAATATCTCCCCCCCGGTCCCACAACCAAGCTATTACAATTGCGGGTGGTACAAAAAGGAGGCATGTATTTGAAAGTTTGAGATCTATCAACCCCAGCATTGGATAAAATTCTTAAATAATTAATAAAATTTTCCGAATATTCCTTAAGAGAAATTGGATTTTTATATACAAATGCGTCACTAGCTAAAACTGGATACCCCAATCGCAACCTGTTATTTTTTATAAAAGTGTCGAAGTTTTTTGTCATCTCTGAAATAAAATCACTATAATATTTTAAATTATTATTTTCTAATGAGAGATTGAATCTAACCGCAATATTTATCTTGGTTTCATTAAGCAGTTTGGTTATGTTTAAAAATATATCTTTATATGTTCCATGCCCATTAAGGTAAGGTCGCATGCTATCATGGCATTTCTCAGTGCCATCAATGGTTATTTGTGCTGATTCTATTGGTAATTCCACAAAGATAGACATAATTTCATTATTTAGAATTGTGTTGTTGGTTATAATATCAAATTTTAGTTTAACGGATTTATCGGGAAAGTAACATTTCATGGCATCGCTGAATTTTTTTAACAACGGATACGATAATAGAGGCTCACCGCCAAACCAGACGAACACCACTTTTTTTATTTTTTTGTTTTCAATAAATTTTTTAATAAACTCAGATACACATTCATTCCAATTCGCTCCTGGCAGGATATTTTTTGTATTAGTTCTGTAACCAGACTGATAACAATATGTGCATTTAAGATTACATGATAGAGATGGAGCTAATGTAATAGTCGCTACATCATTTGAAAAATAATTTGAATAAAAACTATGCTCAAACAACTTATCTTCATCTTGAGGAGAAAGATTAGTCAAAATTCCTTGTTCAATTAATGTGCTTAATTCTGGGGTTATATTATTTTCTGGAAGGCTTCCTCCGTTTATTAAAACATTAATTTTATTTTTTTGCTCATTATTTGTAAATGTAATACCTAAAAATGCTTTTGAAAGTGAATTGAATAGTAAATATTCGTTATGATGTTTTTGGAACAAAGTGTATTTTGATAATTTAAGCATAAATGTTTGTTTTTCTTGTAAGCCTAAAAGATTGTTCTTCTATTAACTCTTCTAACGAAACCTTTGCTAAATTGTCTTTTAAAAACTTTGTTAATATTCCTATTTCCATATTCACTAGACATTATATTAAATTTTCTAAAAATAAAAAAAACTTGTAGAATTATCCACAGCCTTGAAGAATCAACATATAAAAAGTTCATATTTTAAAATATGTTTATTTAAAGGATTTTTTCAGTAAAAGAAATATCCCCCAAGATTGTTTTCCCTGCCTACGCCGAAGCGGCTTCGGCAGGCAGGCACTGATCGCTATTTCGATGGAGATTTGTCGTTTTCTTCTTAACCTCAATCTTAATATTAACCTGCAGTTTTTCAGTGACACCTAAAACTTTATACATAAAAAATTTATATAAAATTTAAAATAGTTTTCCTTCATTCTGACATGATCGTATGGAATTTGAGAAGAGTTAAGTAAAAACAAGCATTGTGAACTATTAAATCCAAGACTATATCCACAATAATTACGAAAGAACTTTTTTTATTCCTAAATAAGGATAAAATTTTTTATGATGTTTAACCGTTTTTATGATAATTTAAAAAATGAGAGCTGCAAGATATAAATATGCTGGGAAAAGAGCAAAATAAAGAAGCGTGTCAAAAACTATGCATTCAGCAATGACATCAGCTTCAAGATTCAACTTATATGCAAGAACATAACAAGCTGCAGCTGGCGGCATTGTGTACTGTATGAATGTTACATAGCTTGATACACTCAAATCTTTAGAAATATAAATCCAGCACAAAACAATGAATGGTAGGATTATCATTTTAAAAAATGAGATAACAAGAATTTTTTTTATATTTATAATATTAATTTTCTTCCCATAAAGCCCCATACCAATTATAAAAAGAGCGACGACCGATGTTGATTTCGAAAACTCCTTAAAAATATTGCTGATAAAATCTGGAAGCTGAATATGAAAACAGGCAAACAAGATTCCCAAAACTGATGATATTATCAGAGGATTTTCTAAAGTTTTGGAGATGATTGTTTTTTTAATATTGTTTTCATATGATAGAAGATTTAAAAAAAATATGCCAAAAGTAAAAACAACAATATTTTGAATTGCTGAGACGAATGCGGCAGTTCCAAGATTGGAAGAACCTGCTGTTAGAGAGACCATGACAAAGCCTAAATAGACAAGATTCCCAAGCGTTGAGGTTATTATAAGTGTCCTTGCGAAATCCAGTTTTAAAACTTTAATACGGCATAATAAATAAACAACAAAAAAAATCAGCAGCAATGGTATAGAGTTTATAAGAACAAAATTCAATGTTATAAACTTTGTATCAAGTGAATAAGTGCTTACAAATATAGTTAATGGAAGTGCTAAATAATAAAGATATTTGTTTAATGCGTTTTCTGTGTTTTTTCTGTTCCTGTCTAAAAAAGCAAAGACATAACCAATAAATATTATTAATATTATTGATACTATGGAATTAGCCATAGGACAAGTATCTGCGCCGAGATTATTCTCATAAACATTGTAAGAGGATAAACCGTAGCATATGATATGGATTGAAGACTTGATTCTGAAATAGAGTTAGCAAAAGCAAGGGCAGGTGGGTCTGTCATAGAACCGCTCAGAAGCCCGCATATCGTAAGGTAATGAAGCTTATAAAATCTTTTAAGAACATAGCCTGTGATTATAAGCGGAACAAAAGAAATGAGAATTCCACCACCAACTATCATAATACCTTCCTTGTTCAATAGTGTTGAAAAGAAGTTATGACCTGATTTGAGACCAACAGCACTTAAAAACATAACTATTCCAAGCTCCCTTAGCATAAGATTGCTCGATGGAGGAATATACCACGAAATCTTTCCTATGCTTCCTAAGTTTGCAAATATTATAGCACTTATAAGGAGTCCCCCAGCAAGGCCCAATTTTAAAGGGGTTGAAACAAATGGAATACGAAATGGTATGACCGCTATTATAACACCAACTATTAAACCTATAAAAATTGGTATAAGGTTCGGTATGGTAAGTTCCTTTGGAGAGTTACCAATATATTTAGCCACCTTTAAAACATCTGCTTCCTCACCAACTATAACAATATTATCAGCAAACTGTATGGTATAATCATCAGTTACAACAAATTCCACATCAGCCCTTGAAGCCCTTGTTATAATTACATTATATGATGGAATTACTGTTTCAAAAATCTTTTTCCCTATAATCTTTTTGTTTGTTACTATTGCCCTTGTATTTATTATCTTTGAATTCTGTTTTTTAAAATCATAATCAGACCTGCTGCCTATTATTTTTCTAAGCTCCTCAAGATTTTTTTCTTCACCTACGCCGAGAACAATATCACCAACATTTATCACAGTTGAAGGTCCTGCAATCATTATGCTTCCATCCTTCTTTTTTATCCTTGATATAACGACATTTAGCTCATCTATTGCAGGGATATCCTTTATCATAACCCCATCAAGATTTTTATTCTCCACCACCATTGAAACATTTAATATCTCTGGCTTCTGATTTATTGAAACGCTCTGTTTTATATCATCCTCACACTCCTTTCTGAAGATATATTTTATAATTATCATTGACATAACTATGGAAAGCACAGCGCCAGGATATGTAAGTGCATAACCTATTGATATTTTATCCACAGGGGCGGATGCTGAGACAGACGAAAGTGCTGTCTGAGCCGTTGCCAACGCTGGAGTGTTTGTTACACCTCCACAGTACATACCTATCAGTGTAGCTATATCTATATTTGTAAAATATTTTATTACAAAAAGAACTAAGAGATTTAAAAGGATTATAACAAGCGAAAAAAGATTCAAAAAAATCCCATTCTTTTTAAATGATGAAAAAAAACCATTTCCGACCTGCATACCAACAGCATAAACGAACAGTGCAAGCCCAAATTCTCTTATAAAAATTATAAGATTTTCATCAAATGGCAATGACAAATAGGATAGTATTATTCCTGCAAAGAGAACGCCAGTTATACCTATCTCAATATTAAATATTTTTATATTACCTATATAAAGTCCTATAAGCCCTGTAAGCGATAAGGCTAAAAGGGTGGAAAGAATGTTGTTCTGAAAAATCATGTTAAAAAAAGCTTCCATATAATTAGATTATAGCAAATTGATTTTTTCAATAATTATGGTTCTTTCGTAATTATTGTGGATATAGTCTTGGATTTAATAGTCCATAATGCTTGTTTTTACCTAACTCTTCTCAAATTCCATACGATCGTGTCAGAATGAAGGAAAACTATTTTAAATTTTATATTTAAATTACAAGTTTTTTAATTATTGCTAATAAATCCCATTAAGTTTTTTTACGAATCTACAAAAAAAAGACGAACGTCTTTTTTTGTCAATTTTTTGGTAAGTCCCAAACAACCAAATTAATTAAAATACTTTTAATGATGTCTGTGATGGCTATCATCAAGGTGTGAATGAGAATGAAGTATTATATTATGCCTATGAATATGTGAGTGCTTTTTTGTGTAATTAATCTCATTATGTTTATGGTTATGGTGACCATCGTTGTGTGAATGAAAATGTTCGTGTTCCACTATATGTGAATGTAAATGAGAGTGCGATGCAGTCATTATCACCAACAGTCCTGTAGCAAAAAGCAGAGCACCAATTATTACACCCATTGAAACACTTTCATTTAAGAATAAAACTGATAATACGAATGCAATGAAAGGATATGAATTAAAAACACTTATGCTAACTGATACACCTATAAATCTAAATGAATATATGAGACATACAAGACTAAGTCCATAGCTTACTCCACCCAACAAAAAAACATAAAAAAGTTTATTTACAGAATAATTAATAGTCTCCACATTAAAGGCAATCAGAAGATTTATTCCCCCACCAACAATGCCTTTTATTATTGATATTATGTAAGGATCCTTTACTGAAAGTTTGCCGGAAAGATTGTTATCTATAGCCCAAAACAATGTTGCTGCAAGAATCAATAATACAGATTTATTAAAATCAACAGATGAAATATCAGTCACAAAGAACAGACCAATAACAACAATTAAAAAACCTGTAAAAAATCTCTTATCTTTCTTTTCACCCCCAAAAAATATAGATATAAGAACAGTAAATATAAGTTCAAAATTTGATAAGAGTGATACAGTGGATGCTGGAAGTTTTTTAAGCGATGTTATAAAACAGAGTGGTGCAAGAAAACCACCAAACACAATTATACCTATCAGATAAATCAAATCATCTTTTTTTATTTTTGTCTCATCTGATTTGTAAATAATCTTAAAAAATATCAGAAATATTGCAGATGAAAAGTAAAGCAGTGAACTCAACAAAACAGGTGAAAAATAATTTAAAAGCTCTTTGGAAAAAGGTATAGAAATAGAAAAGAAAAAAGCTGACAACAACGGCAAAAACAACCTATTCATTATTCTTTATATTTAAGGAATGGTATTAATATCATTCCGGGTATTGTTAAGAAACAGGCTATTATAAAAAACTTTGGATATCCTACTGCCATCTGAAGCTTTCCACTGAACATTCCAGGTATCATAAGACCAACATTCATAATACTTGTAGCCACCGCAAAATGAGTTGTCTTATACTTTTCACCACATATCTGTATAAGATAATACATAAATGCTGTAGTCCCTATGCCATAACCAAACTGTTCCAGCGAAACAAGAACATAAACATAGCCTATGCTTAAATTTGTATGGTATGCCATATAAACATAAACAAGATCAGGAATATTTAATAACAGAGCCATAGGCCATATACATTTTTTAAGTCCCCACTTCGCTATTGCAAAACCACCAAGTATATTTCCTAATATTAAAAAGATAAGGCCAACCGTTCCATATATCTTTCCATAATCAGCTGTTGGAAGCCCAAGTCCGCCATTAGCAACAGAATCAAGCATAAAAAGTGGTGTTATTTTTAAGAGCACAGCCTCACCAAATCTATAAAGCAAAATAAATGCTATTGCAAGCCATATCTTATCCTGCTTAAAAAAGCTTATTATTGCATCCCAGAACTCATGCCAGTTAAACTTCTTGTTTGATGAATCAGCATCAGGAAATGGTAAGACAAATGTATGGTATAGGAAGAGAACACCCATAATTAGAGCGACAATAACTATGATTGTCTGCCATGAAAGGACTATATTATTTGTGACACTTTCTAACCTTCCTGCATATATGATAAGAACGCTTGAAGAAAATAGCATTGCTAAACGATAGAAAAAAGATCTTATGCCAACAAAAAAGGCTTGTTTTTTATCATCCATAGAGATCATATAAAAACCATCCACTGCAATATCCTGAGTAGCAGAAAGAAAAGCCATAATCATAAAACAGGTTAAAGAGGCTACCAGAAAATATTTTGTTCCTAAGGATATTGATGCTAAAATTGCAAGTGCCGCCATAGCAAGCTCAGTGTATATGATCCACTTTCTTTTAGTTCCAACTATATCAACCACCGGCCCCCACAAAAATTTTATTGTCCAAGGTAAAAACAACCAGCTTGTTAAAAAAGCTATTACATCATTTGAAATGTTTAATTTTTTATATAACACCACAACAAGTGTATTAACAACGACATAAGGAAGACCCTCAGCAAAATAGGTGCTTGGCACAAAATACCATGGATTTACATTCTTCTTCATAAAATCTCCTTAAAACTTAACAATAATATTTTATCAATTTTTAATATTACTATATAACCAAATTTAACATCAACCTTGAAGGTATTTCGGTTTAACCAAAGCCTCAAACATACCCATCCAGAGGCTCAAAAAACCCCATATAACAAAGGTAGAAAAATTTGATTCAAACATTCCACCTATTCCGATATTAAGCCAGCAACCAAACAGCGAAAATCCAAAAGCTTTCATAAAATCATCACCACTACGTTTTGCAACCATAAAATACTTCATCAAAAAATAAAATATTATAAAAACAAACATACCTAACCCAATTATCCCCGTTTCAGCAGCAGTTGTTATATAACTGTTATGACAGTGTGCCACATTATCTATAAGCCCTTTTGCCTTATAAGGCTCTAAATATTTATGGACAAGCCCCTTACCAACACCATAAACAGGACTTTTCTCAAATGTTTCTATTCCTGCCAGCCAAAAATTTTTTCTCAGATCCATATTAGAATACTCATTGTCATTAGAATTAAAAGCAGCATCAACCCTCTTATTCAGTTCAGGAAAGAGCATAAAACTTATTCCAACAAACAAACCGATAGAAACAACGGTCAAAACAAATGTTTTAAAAGATTTTAACAAAGCAATGACTGCCATAACAATTATAACACTGAACCAGTATGTCCTTGAGCCATTTAAAATAACACCTAAAAACATAACAGCTGCAAAATATAAAAATTTTCTGGAATAAAAAAAACCAAATGAAAAGGCAACAATACAAACCGTTGAAATATATCCGGCAAATCTGAGAGGATGAGAATGATAACCCTTAAACCTCATCATATCACCGGTAAAAAGATTTTTCGCTATAACAGGAAAACCTAAATACTTCTGTAACAGTGCATAAACTATAACAATAACGTTTGTCCAAAAAAGTATCTTTAAAAATTTTATAACCTTATCCTTATCCAAGTTAAGAACCGACACAGTAACATAACCCAACTTATCCCATATGTTCCAGAAAGCAGGCCATATCATATTAAAAGATGAATTAAACAGATCAGTCAGGCTGTTCCAAAGATAAAAAACAATAAAGTAAATAAAATCTTTTGGTGAAGCATGAATATTCCTTTTGAGTTGAAAAAAATAAAACAAAAGAAACACTGCGAGCAACACAGTCATAACACTTACAGATATAGCTGAAGCAGCGGCAAAAAGATAAAGAAAATATATTTGATACTTATCCCACCATCTGTTTATTTTTTCCATGATCCTCCAAAGCATTAAAACAAGTTTGAACTACTTGTCCATTAACTCCCTCATTCTGAAATAATAAAGAAAACCATTAAACAGATCAATAAGAGCCACAAACAAACCAACCACACCATCCATAAACCCGAGCTTAAAAAAATAATTTGAAAAAAATTTTTTTATTGAACGGGACAAAACCTTTTCAGTCTTTTTATTCAACCTAATATTTTCTTCAGCTACGCCATTCATATAAAAAACCATCTTTTTTACCATCCTATCAGTATTATCTATAACTATATGATCAAATGGATTTTCTAATCTTCCAACTCTACCATCTATCTTTATTCTTTCATGCAGATTCACACAATCAAACTTACCTTTACCATTTTTAAACAACCTTAACTGATTATCAGGATATTTTCCTCCATATTTCAGCCATTTACCAAAATAATAATTTCTTCTTGGCATAATAAAGCCATTACAATCTGTATTTTCTATAACCTCTAAAATTTCTTTTTTAACAGAATCATTCAACCTCTCATCTGGATCCATATAAAACACCCAATCACCGCCGCATTTCTCTATACCAAACTGCTTGTTGACATTGAGATTTAGATTATTTTTTTGAGTGTATATCCTGTTAGTATATTTTTTAACAATATCTATACTGTTATCAGAGCTATCGCAATCCACATAAACTATCTCAAAGGCAATATCCTTTATACTTTTAAGACAATCCTCTATAAGATATCCCTCATTATGCCCTATTATAGAAAAAGAAATCCTCATAATTTCTCCATTCCTAAATTTTACAATTTTTAATCATATCTCCCAAGACGTATTTTATTTCGTCATCAATAAAAAGATTAGACAGATAACAAACTGACTGGAAAGCAATCTAAACCTCATTGTTATAAGATTATTATAAAGCAGACACATAATTTACCTTAAACTTCATTCTTTTAAATGTTAAAATAATAACAATTAATAATTATATAAACACCATTTGATAACTCATTATTCTCTAATTCTGCAGAATTAGAGAATAATGAAAACTGAAACTAATAATATTTATATACTTTTAGTCCTATCATAATCAATTTTAAGGTTATTTACTTATGGTGATATAAGAAATAAAATCTGAAAACTCTTTTTTAAATCTTTCCACCGAAAATCTTTCAGCAATTAATATTATTCTGATTGTTTAATATTATTTTTCTTTGATATTTTAAATTTATCAAGCTGCTCAATAGCATAAACCCTTAATCTCGAATTATTTATTTTTTTTAAATATTCCTCAGTTCTCTTGAAACTAAATTCCCTACTAAAATGCATCTCCGGTAAATATAAAAACTGATTTTTTTTATGCCCTGATAGATAAATACAGTCAGCCAATGCTTTCTCCGGCTCAGCTATGAGAAAATCATTATTTTTACTCCAAACAAATCCAGTGAAAAATGAAGGTTCTATCTGATGAATTAAAAAGTTTCCGATGGATGTTTTTATATTTTTTGTATGTGCGACAGAAGCAACAGTTATATTCTGTGGAATTTGCTCTATAATTCCATATAAATGAAGGGCTGTGATAAAAGAAACATAAGCCCTTTGTCTTGGAAGTAAATAAGGTATAAGTGAATAAGGACTTATTTCACAACTGTTATCCTTCCATATCCCATGATAAACCTTTGAAATAAGATTTTGCCCGGCTAAAAAAGAAAGCCCCTGCGAAACCGTAGATAAAGATTTTCCAGAAAGTGCTTTTATCTGAGCTGTTGTAAAAATAGGCGATTTAAGCTCTTTTATCAAAGCCATTAAAGTTTTATCCGACATTTAGATCTCCTAACTCTTCAATAAAAGAAACAACCCTAATCTTTATTTCATCCCATATATCCTGAGAATCATAAACACAACTATCCTCCTCACTTATATAATTTATAACCATATCCTTGTATATTTTAAAATCCGCCCTCATAATAAACTCCGACGCTTTTGACAAATCATTTTTACTCAAAGATATTCCAGAAACATCTTTCAAATCAACCTGTGAACTAAGAAAATAAAGATCAAATATATCCCTTGCTTGTAAAATACTTCTTGATATCAATGCTGATATTTTCTGTAAAGCAGCATCAACAGCAGGATAATGCCATACAATAAATGGAGAGATTTTATATGGACGCAAAATTATAGGCGGAACTGACTGTGCAACAGGTTTTCCAGCAAAACCTCGCCTTGAGAATTCAATCTTTGTAAAATAATCCTCGCCAGATACTGTTATTATATGAATTTTAAACCGTTGAGTAGTTGAAGTCTGCTTTGCTTTTTCCATATCAGGAGTTATTATCTCTTTTATTCCATAAGTCTTTAAATTATTTAATAAAGTATTGGAATTAAGCAATCTTATAACCCGCTTTTTTAGAGATTCAACTGAAAGAGTTATTATATCTATGTCCATATCCTCAGAATATCTTATGCTCTTGTAAAAAAGTCTGAGATTGACGCCTCCTTTAAGACTCCAAACCCCAGGATTTAAATCAGAAGCAAAGCATCTTAAAAACTCAATATGAAATATTTCTCTTAACTGTAATGGTGTATACATAATATGTATTATAATTTAGTTTTAACTAAATTTCAAGACATATTTATAATATATGTAGGATAATTGGTACAAAACTTGAGTTTAACCAAAAGTAACCTACGAGGTTACTTTTGGTTAGTTGTGTAAGAAACAAAATCCAAAAACTCTTTTTTAAATCTTTCCACCGAAAATCTTTCAGCATTTTTCCTTATTCTTACAGGATCAAAGTTATCATAACTATTTTCAAATCTCTTAACAGCATCTATAATAGATTCAACAGATTGCTCATTAAAAAACAAACCGCTTACCCCATCAATAACAGTTTCAGACGCCCCTCCCTTAGCAAACGCTACAACAGGCGTTCCACAAGATTGAGCCTCAACAGGAACTATTCCAAAATCTTCTTCAGCGGCAAAAACAAAAGCTTTTGCTCTCTTCATATAATCTTTCAAAATATCATCTTCCTGCCAGCCAAGCAATTCTACATTTTTCCCTGATACACTTTTAACCTTTTCAAATTCAGGACCATTGCCTATAATAACTAATTTTTTATCACTCATTTTAGAAAAAGCCTCAGCTATTAAAGGAATTTTTTTGTATGGCACCATTCTTGAAGCAGTTAAATAAAAATTTTCTTTTTTCTCGCATAGTTGAAATTTTTCCACATCCACAGGTGGATAAATAACAGTAGAATTACAGTTATAATTATTTTTAACTCGCTCCATTATATATTTTGAAATAGATATATAATCCGTTACCCTATCTACAGTTTTTATATCCCAATTTTTTATATAATCAAGCAAAAGATTTGACAATATTTTTTTTATCCCTTTATTAAGTCTTGCTTCCTCAAGATACTGTTGTCTTAAATCCCATGCATACCTAACAGGGGAACAACAAACACATATATGTTTTTGATTTTTAGTAATTTTAACACCTTTAGCAACACAATGTGATATTGATATAATTAAATCATACTCTGATAGATCAAAACTTTCTATCGCCATTGGGAAAAATGGAAGATAAGAACGATATTTCTTTTTAGCAAAAGGAAAATGCTGAATAAACGAAGTTTTTACTTTTTTATTTTTAATAAAAAATCTTTTATCATCTGGTAAAAAATCTATTAAACTGTAAAGGTCAGCATCAGGAAAGAGCTCAATAATTTGCTCTAATACTCTTTCTGCCCCGGCATAAGTTACCAACCAATCGTGAACTATTGCTGTTTTCATTCTAAATCCTTTAAAAATTTAAGAACCTTTTTGCCTCTTTCAGACAAACAATGTCTTATGCTTACTCCATCAGACCTTTTGAGTACAAGATTGCTTATTGCCATTTTTCTCAGATGCTCTGAAAGTGTTTTGAAATTCATCCCAAGCTTATCTGAAATTTCAAACACAGAAAGCTCCGGTGTTTCATTCAACAATTCAAGAATCTCAACCCTTTTATGATTTGAAAAACCTTTAACAATTCTTTCTGCTTTCCTATAATTTCCTTTCAATCTCATATATCCCCCCCAAAAAAATCAACCCGATTTTATCCCTATATATCAGTGAGCATTATTCATAATCTGTTTAATATAATTTTATCATATTTTCTTATTCTCTAATTCTGCAGAATTAGAGAATAACAAGCAGTAGCAAAACATTTGAGATAAGAGAAAGGATATGCCATAAGAGATATAAATGATTACTTTTGGTTATAAGGTTTTAAGAATTTCTATTATCTTTTTAGCAGAGTTTTCCCAACTGAAACGCTTGATATTTTCAAATCCTTTTCTCACAAGTTCATCCCTCAATTTATCATCAGTTAAAACTTTTTCAATACCATTTGCTATGTCATTTACATCGTAGGGATTTACATAATATCCCGCATCACCGCAAACCTCTGGCTTCCTGTAATTTTTTGTGTCAAAACCCGAGAGTTAATAAAAATCTTTTTCGTAATAAGTATTATAAAATTCTTTTATTTTATTTGATATATCCATTTTATTTATATCCTCATAAAATTTTAATGCTTCATTTTTATCACCATAAAATTTACCGTGATATAAAAACTCCTTTTTATTTGAATAAAAAGCATAAGATTTTTCAGTTTTTAAAAACTTTTCCTTATAATCCGTAGGACCGAAAATAACAATATACGGCTTATTCAAAGCTGAGGCTATATGTAAAGGAAAACTGTCTCCTGTTATTAAAAAGGAAGCCTTTTTAATTGCAATTATAAATTCGGTAATATTCGTTTTAGACTGCAAATTAAAGACTTTAAAATTATCTGATTTTAACTTTATAAAAAGTTTATTACAAACGCTATAATCATCTATTCCGCCAAGAATAACTATTACAGCTGGTTTGTGTTCAAAAACAGAAAAAGCATTTTTTATTACACTTGCCATATAAGGATATTGCCTAACATTAGTTTTTTCTCCTATATTACTTCCTCCCCCCGGAAAAACTGCTATATAATTTAGATTTATTAAAAAGGGAAATTTTTCTAAAAAAAGTGTGACATCATTGTCTTTAATATATAAGGATGGAGAGATGAATTTTATAAATTGTTCTTTATTGTATAATTTAGCAGCTTCAAAACAAATTTTTGGCATAATCTCATTATAATGATTTAAACCATGCTTAAAAGACTTAAAATCCTTTGCTACTATATCTTTTAATCCTCCTTTACCTGGTATTATTTTATAATATGATCTAAGAAAAATTACAAATAAAAAATTTATGTATTTGTTAGGATGAAACGAAATAACTAAATCAACTTTATTTGTTCTATAAAATTTAAAAAGTAATTTTGGTCCCTTATATAATATATATGGAAATTTAAAAGTGTTATTGTCTATAAGTTCTACATTATTTATTCCTAAAATATGTTTTAAAAGATCTTTAGAATATTTATAAGTCCACAAACTTATTTCAGAATCAGGAAAAATATCTCTTAAAATATTCAACGCAGTAGTAAATATAACAATATCTCCTAAAGCATGAAAATTTAATAATATAATCTTTTTAGGAAAATGATTTTCATTCATTTTTTAAATTATACTCACTCAAACTTAATAAAACTAAAATCAAATTGTTCCCAAACCTGTCCAGTATTATTACCTATAACTTCTGCTTCTAATTCTTTTGATATATCAGTTTGAATTATATTTTTTGGAGCAACAAACACGAATCTATCAGGTTCAAGTTTTTTAAGTTGTTTTGATATTTCAATGGCAAACCTCTGGCTCCCAGTAATCTTTTGTGTCAAAAACCGTGAGTTAATAAATACTTTATTCATATTTTTTTACACCTTCCAATAAAAGTACAGATAATATCAAACAATACCAGTATCCTAAAAATCTCATACTATCCCCGCTAAATCCTAACATCATCAAAGAAGGAATAATTGTCAATAATATTACTAAAATATTATTATAAATATCGGCTTTTAAATTAAATACTTTTTCTAATAGAAGACTTTCGATATAATTGTAATATAACATTATCTTTTCCTAAAATCTTTTTTATGTAATATTTAAAACATCTTTTTAAGTAATGGTGAAACGAAATTATTTTATTTAAATTATATGAGTATTGTATCTTTAACACTTCTTTTGATCCCTCTAATGCTTTTCTATCACTTATTCCTTCAAAACTCATATTGGCTATAATTTTTGGTATATAAAAGAACTTGCATCCCAATAAATAAAATCTTAACATAAGTTCATAGTCCATAGCAATTTTATAATCTTTTTTAAAAAGACCATATTTCAAATAAGTATCTCTTTTAACAAAACAAGTAGGATGATTTAAAATCATTTCTATCTTAATTCTTTTATAATTAGTATCTGGTTTAATAGTAAAAAGGTATCTATTATCTATATAAAATCTCATATCCCCATGAAAAACATCTTTATCAATATTTCCCATATAACAATTAACTATATTTTTAATTGCCTCTGGTTCATACCAATCATCAGAATTTATTATCCCAATAATTTCTCCATTTGAATGACTTATTCCTTTATTAAAAGCATCACTGATCCCATTATCTTTTTCACTAACCCAATATGTTAGATATTTCTCATACTTTTTTATGATCTCTACACTCCTATCTGTTGAACCACCATCTATTATTATGTATTCAAGATTTGGATAATTTTGATTTAAAACAGAAAGGATTGTTCTTTCTAAAAACTCTCCCTGATTATAAGATGGCGTAACAATAGAGATTTTGGGCCAGGATGAATCTTTATTTAAAATAACCTTTTCATCAAATAATGGCTTTGAAACAAAATCTTTAATATTCTCTGAATTAAATTTTTTCATAAATAAATATTAAAAATATTTCTTATTCACACACCTACAATTTCTCACCATGCCCATTGCTTTATACCCTTTTCTTAATAAGAATTTTACTATAAAACAACCACTTTTGTCCTGCCGCCTTATTAATTACGGTTGTTTTCAACTTAAAATGCCTTCATATATTTTTTTAGTTTTTAATGCAGTATCTTCCCAACAAAAATTTTTTAATCTATTTTTTCCTTTTTGTATTATTTTATTTCTTAATTCATCATCAAAAAGAACTCTTTCTATCGAAGATTTGATTGAATCTTTGTTGTTAGGATCAAAATAATAAGCAGCTTCGCCTCCTACTTCTGGTAGTGAACTCGTATTGCTACATACCACTGGGCAATTACATGCAAAAGCCTCTAATATCGGCATCCCAAATCCTTCGTAGAGCGAAGGAAAGACAAAAAGTAATGCATTTTGATAAATATATGCAAGCGTATCATCATCAAAATTAAAGTGCATTGCTTGGTTTTCAATACCTAATTTTTCCAACATCCTTAGCTCATACTTATTAAAACTTCCTCCACCTACGCATAAAAGATGTAGATCTTTGCTTTTTTTAAGAATTTCTGAAACACTTTCTAAAAATAAGTCAAAATTTTTGTAACCTCTTCTTGATCCAACAAAAAGAATATATTTTTGGGGTATTTTAATATTCATTATTTTAATATTTTTTGGTATGAAAGAATTACCAAGATATACAACTTCTATTTTTTCACTTTTTATATTAAAAACATCAATAAGGTCATTTTTAGTGTTTTGAGAAATAGCTATAATTTTGCTGGCTTTATCTACCAATATCTTTTTATATTGTGTAGTTTTATCACCTTTTGGAAACATATCATTAAATTTTTCATGTATCATGTCATAAACTGTTATAACAAATGGCTTTTTATCCAGATACTTTAAAAAATAAGGATTATAATAAGTAGGATGAAATATATCAAAACTCTGTCTTTTTAAATGAGATATTGAATTAATGTTGTTAAATATATTCATCAATCTAGTTTTGCCTTTGAAATTTTTATTTAAAAAAAAATTACTGTGCCTAACAATCTTTTTACTTGATATATAATAATTATTTGAAAATAATAATGAGACATCGATATCAATTTCATCCATTGAACTAAATTTCAAAAAAAGCTCGTAAAAATATCTAGATATTCCTCCATATATTTGCGAAGTAAAGATTTGATGGTCATAAAGAATTTTCATTGTTTTTTATCTCTTAATTTTAAATAGTCATCCCAAGTTTTACTTCTTAATCTTTTTCCTAACAATTTATCTAATCCAAATTTAGTTAATTTGAGCAAGTATTGAGTATATACTGGCAACCTTTGTTTTGAAAAAACATGTATATTATCACACTTTGTATAATATAAATCGTATTTATTAGATATATATTTAAGCGTATCTTTACCATAAAATGAAATATGCTGACCATGATCCAAACCATAATACCACCACTCATCTGGATAGGGTATAGGATCAGGAAGCAATTCTGTTGTAAATATGATATTTTTAGAAATCGAAAGCATATTTTCAATTTCTTTTATAGGTTCTACAAAATGCTCAAAACTTTCAAAGGTGGTAATGGCTTCATAATTATCTGATAAACTTTCTTCAAACCCTCTTGCAAATATGTTTTGTGTATATTTGTCATTCCAGTAAAAATCAAAGCCTATATCTCGCATTAACCTGACAAATAAGCCATAACCACCTGCATAATCTAAAAATTTAGTTTTTTTATCGAAAAAACAAGATAATAGGACAGTAATCTTTTTGGATAAAGATATATTCCTTGCTACATAACCAGTATCAGAAATATTTATTGAGTCCTTGTATGCTTCATTTAACCAATACGGTTCTTCTGTTTGCATAAAGCCACAATTTGAGCAATAAAAATATGAAATGTTATATTTATATAGAATCCTTGCTTTAAATATTCTCCCTGATTCTTTGTGACAAATTCTACAATTCATTGTAATATGTTATCAATTATCTTTTTAAAATTTGATTTAAAAATATTTACATTGTGATTTTTACGTGTATATATTAAAGATTTCAAAGCCATTTCTTGTAATTTCTTACTTTCTATGGCTATACTAAAATTTATAGCTTCTAATATATCTTCTTCCTTAAATCCTTTAATAATCACCCCAAAATCTTTAGTTTCTATTGAGGCGTAATCAGTAACTATAGGGATTAACCCGTTCGCCATACAGTTTAAAACAGCAGCACCACCCTCGGAACATGATGGGAATACAATAAAACCACATTTTTTCATTAATTCTTTAAATAATTCAGATTTTATTGATATAAATCCATAAGTATGAATATTTGGGTAGTTATATAATTCATTAAAGAATGTTCTCCTAAAATTAGTTTCCTTATTTATAGGGCCACAGATATGAAGTTGTAAGTCATTTCTCTTTTTAAAAAAGTCAAGTAATAAATCTAATCCTTTGTGAATTAAACCACTACTTCCAAACCATAAAAAATTTTTTTTAGCATCATCAAAATCTTTATCCTGAGTGATTTTTATGGCATTTTCTTGCGAAATAACCTCAATAAAGGATGGATTAAGCAGATATATTGAACCATCATAATATCTACGATAACTCTGTTCTACAATTTTATTACCAAGTAATATCATTGCATCAACCAAGGTGGTCTGGATAGACCATGTTTTTTCTACTATTCTACCACTTTCAGGGAGCCAATTGCCTGTTTTGATATAAACATCTTTTATCCTTCTTAATGTCATATGATTTTGATGACAAAGATGCATACCTGTCCCATAATATATGGTTTTTATTTTTTTATTCCTATTATAAAAACACTTTACCAAGGGATTTCCAAAGCCAAAAATCATATCATATTTTAAGTAATTTATACTCCCAGTATAATCATAATCAACCACATCTATATTAAATTCTAAGTCCTTAAAAACCTCAGAAATCTTAATGCTTTCTATCATGTTAGTATGAAAATAATTTATTCCTCTATTAAATGGATATGTTATATAAGATATAAGAAGATTTTTATTAAATTTAGTTTTGTAATAATTATAAACAGGTCTCTTTAAGAAGTATTTTGTAATTAAACTTTTACATATATCTTTAATCATATAATTTTTTCTTTATAGTCTGTCATTGTCCAAAATCTATAGCTAATATTTTATAATCTCTTAACAACATCTTTAAATTTATTTGGACCAATCATTTTAGTATCTTTAAAATTATTTTTTTCATAATTATCTTAACCTTTATTATTACAAAATATGTTAATTAAATTAAATGATTTTAACATTAAACCAGCTTGTTTACTTGTTCTTGGTATGAGTCCGATTAAAAATGTTGATAAAAAAAATGAAAATACTGATGATATTGCAGCGCCATTTATTCCATATTTTGGTATTAAAATAATATTCAATATAACATTAACTATGGCGGCAATAAATGTTCTAAAAAGTGAGATTTTGATATAATTTTCAACTATTAAATATTGTTGGCTTGCCACGCCTAAACTTACAAACACTCCTGCCCAGATATGTATCATCAATACGCTTCCAGCCTGGCTATAAGCACTACCATAAATTAATTTTATTACCCAGTCTGACAAAAATGTCATAGGAAGTGCTATAGATATTGCCAACCATACCATTAGATTATATAATTTTTGTAAGCGAGCGTAATAGAGTTCTTCGCTCTTTTTTTTAGCATTAATTATCGCTGGGAATAATGATGATGTTATTATCATAGGAATAAAATACCATATTTCGCTTATCTTTACTGCCGCGGAATACTGGCCAACAGCGGCTGGATCAATCATATTCTTTATCATTATCTGATCTATCTTCATATAAATCCCAACTGCTATAACACTTAATACCAATGGCCAGCTGTTTTTAAGCATTGTAAGAGCGATATTGCGATCAAAATGACTGTAAAATGAGGATTTGTTTTTTGATCTATAAGCAATATTTAATGATATGGCGAGTGTAGCAGCGTCAAATAAAGTTACGGAAACAAACCAAATCAGATCGGCTCTCGTGATAATAAGATAAATTTTAAGGCAGCAACTTATAATCAGCTGAATCATTTTACAGATAGAGACATATTTAGCCATAACCATGCTTCTAAAGTGAAAATCTATAACATTAAAACTCTGGAAAATGGTGCCAAAGGATATTATAAGTATATATATTCTTGTTATCTTGTCGCTTTCTAAAAGAAAGACGGCTATAGTCACAAGTATTATAGATATAAAAGCACCAATAAGCTTGAGCCAGAAAGCAGTGCCAAGATATATATCCTTCTTTTTAGGCTCTTTTACAAGTTCCCTAATCACTATGTCATCAAGACCTAAGTTTGCTATACCAGAAAAAATAGACACAAAGGCCATGGAATAGTTAAAAATTCCATATTTATCTGGTCCTAAATATCTTGCTACCCACACACCAACAAAAAAACCTACAAGTAAACGTAAAATATTCTCAATAAAAAGCCATGAAGTATTTTTAAAATATTTTATAAAACCAGCATGATTTTTAAGTTCTTTGATTTTTATCATTGATATTATAACTTATATTAGTTTTTCAAATATTCTTTGTAACTTTCTTTTATCCCTTCTTCTAAACTTATCTTTGGTTTCCAGCCTAATTTCTTCAATCTGCTCACATCAAGAAGCTTTCTTGGTGTGCCATCTGGCTTGGTGGTGTCATATCGTATATCACCATCATAACCAACAATCACCTTCACCATCCTCGCCAAATCCTTTAACATCAAATCCTCACCGCTGCCTATGTTTATAAGCTCACCTATGTCTTTATAGTTGTATTTCTCCATTAGGAATATGCAGGCATCGCTCAGGTCTTTTACATGCAAAAATTCCCTGTAAACCTTACCTGTTCCCCACATCAATACATAGTCAGGGTATATTCCAACCTCGTTTAATGCTTTTGTTATTGATTTCTCATCCTTTAGATTTATCTTTTTATCAATCTGAAAGCCTAATGGGTTTCTTTTTATATCCTCTGATAGGGATTTGTAGTCTTTTTTTGACAGAAGTTTCGCTAAATGAAATTTTCTTATTAGTGCTGGTAGAACATGGGAGGTCTCTAAATTATAATTATCACCCTTACCGTAAAGGTTTGTTGGCATAACTGAGATGTAGTTGGTTTTATATTGTTCATTGTAATATCTACAAAGCTTTATTGCTGAGATCTTTGCCATTGCATAGGCTTCGTTTGTCGGCTCTAAATATCCACTTAAAAGATATTCTTCCTTCATTGGCTGAGGGGCTAACTTTGGATATATACATGATGAGCCGAGGTTTAAAAGCTTTTTTACTCCATATTTGTATGACGAGTGGATTATGTTTATTGCTATTGCAAGGTTGTCATATATGAATTCTGCTGGGTATGTGCTGTTTGCAAGTATTCCTCCAACCTTTGCTGCTGCTAAAAAAACATATTCTGGTTTGTTCTTTTCAATAAATTTCTCGGTTTCTAACTGCCTTCTTATATCTAAATCTTTTTTCTCTGCATATATCAGTTTTTTGTATCCTTTCTCTTTTAGTGTGTTTAATATATTACTTCCTACAAGCCCTTTATGACCGGCTATATATATCTTTGAATCTTTATTCATATTCATATATTCTCCAATCACTTATTTTAAGGATGAAGGGCAGATTAAATTATATAAATGAAGACTGATATAATGATAAATATACTACTAAGTCTATATTTCACTTATATTTCATATGCTAAAAAAACTATCATCCAACCTTTTTATATTCTATAAAATTTTTAACAGTGATTTACGAATGAAAAAAGGATGTGTGACTGAAGTCACAAAGGGGAATTGGTCGTCTGGTTATTTAATCATCAGGATGAAAACTGATTCATCAAGATGAAGACGGATAATCATCAGGATGGAGACGGATTCATCGAGATATAGACAGATTAAATACGCTGATGTAAACGGACAGATTAGTTGTTTAATCATCTAGATGTAAACAGATTCATCAGGATGAAGACGGACAGGTTAGTTGTTTAGTTATTTCGTTATTTAGGGATGCAGAGCGACCGATTCAACCTACGCGGTTGGAGAATAAACCGCATGAATTAGGCAACCGATTTAACTGACGCGGTTGGGGCTCATAAACCGCCTCAGTTAAATTAACCACGGAGGTTAAATTTCTATTCCAACCCTTTCTATATGAGAGAGCAGGTCTTTATTATCAATGTTTTCATATAAAATCAAATCTATTTTTTGTGGAATATCAAGTTCATCAAGTCTGTTTTTTATTGATGCAAATTCTTCATATGTAATATTTTTCCCTTTTATGACTATATCTATATCAGAGTTGTCCCTGAAATTCCCTTTGGCTCTTGAACCAAAAAGAAATGCCCTATCCACAGATGAATTTGAATAAATTATTTCAGCTATTTTTTGCCATACTTCCTGTTTTATACCATATATTTCATTATTCATTTTTATCTCTGATTTCTATCATTTTATTAATAAAACTTTCAAAAAGAAAAATATATTTTTCACAAATCTTATTGATAACAGTTTCAGCTGTTTTTTTATTATATGTATGAGCGGTAAGATTTCTTGTAGCTATCATCTCAAGCCAGCCTTCACCATCTTTTATAAGCCCGTATCTGAAAGCTTCTTTAATCGCTTCTCTCGAGCCATTGATGTCAGGATTCCCCTCGAAATGAGCATAATCCTTCATTACATCCCATGAAAGTTCAAAGGTATATTCAAAAGATTGTATCAACCCCTGTTTTTCAAGCTCACTCAATTCTTTTTTGTTCCTTATTTCAACCCCAACCTTCAAATTCTTAAAAGCTGATTCACAGTTAGAAAGCCGCTGGACCCAACGTATATCATCCATTCGTTCCTCCACGATAAGCCAAGCATTTGGCTTTCTGTTATATAAAATTTTAGCAAAATAAAAAAGCAATGGATAAAAACAAAAATCATATAACAATAACGATCATATGATATACAGTCACAGAATGCCAACCTAATCTGTAAGGTCATAAACCTTACAGATTGAATCAATCATTTTTATATTTTATAAAATTTTAAGCAATGATTTGTAAGGGTTCATAATATATATATTGGACTTTTTAGGCATATGGATAAAGTTATCCAAATAGGGGCAATGAAAGGGTTTAGTTATCTGGCAGTTCTTAATTTATAAAATCTCAACCGTTAGAATTTTTCAGTGAACAATATTTATTTCATAAAGACTATTTGATAACTCATTATTCTCTAATTCTGCAGAATTAGAGAATAATGAAAGCTATTTAGTTTCCCAGTTTTTTTCAAAGAGTGAGAAGGAAATAATTGACATAAAATAAGAGGGTTGAAGGTAAACATATAAGATTAATAATAACTAAACTTTTAAGTATTTTTTAATCAGCTCCTGAGGATAGCCTATGTCAACCACTTTAACAGTTCCTGCATACTTTTTAGCGTCCTCATTCAACAGACCTGATTTCAAAAGGCCCAATGTAAGTGTAAGAACAGAATTTACACATACACCCGAGACTTCCCCAGTATCAGGGTTTATTCCTGATGGTATGTCTATGGAAACAACTTTCTTAACTGAGGCATTTATAATGTTTATTATATTTTCTACAATTCCTAATGGTTTTCCAACAGTGCTTATCCCAAGCAGTGCATCAACTATTAAATCAGTTCTTTTTATATCATCAAGAATATTATAGATAGAATTAGGATCAATAATTCTTACAGGTATCCCCTTTCTTTTTGCCATATCAATGTTTTTTATGACAAGAGAATTATATCCTTTTTCAGATGGCGGAACCATATATACGATCACATTAAAACCTTTATAACTTAAATACCTTCCACAGACAAGGCCATCACCGCCATTGTTTCCCTTGCCAGAAAAAACAGTTATCATTATATCACCATAGTTTTTCTTTATGTTTTCTGATATGTATTTTTCTATTTCAATGGCACAGGCTTTACCAGCATTTTCCATAAGTGTCTCTTCAGTTATTGAGTAATAACGCGTTGCTTCTTGATCAATTTTTTTCATAATATCTGCTGTCACAGATAAATATCCTGAGTTTTTAATGTTTGAATTTTTCATATACCTCCAGCTATAAAAAGCTCCAACCTTAATATTTTGAGTTAGAATCAATCTGTATTAGTAAGTTGTAGAATAAATTCTCAGAAATAGCAGCAATTAAATTTTACTGGCTAATGTTTAACTTTTTTATGTTTTATTACAGGACAGTTTACTGTTATAATCGTGAAGTAAGTTCAATATGTTTAACCTTTCTGCAACTGTTTTTTTCTTGTTCTGTTTTCTTTTATGAACTCGTTTAGTTCTTTCCAACCAAGAGAGTTTATTATATCATTTTTTGTTAGGCCAGCTCGCCTTGCGTTGTTTAAAGCATATTCAATATTATCAAACTGTTCAATGGAATGGGCATCGGAAGAAAGTATAACCTTAAGTCCTAAAGACTTAACCTTTCTAACGTTTATGTCTTTAAGATCAAGCCGATCGGGCTGACCATTTATTTCAAAAACGGTATTATTTTTTGATGCAGTCTCAAATATAAGGTCATAGTCTGCATCCATCTCATCCCTTTCAAAGATAAGCCTGCCCGTTAGATGAGCAATGACATCAGAGTATGGGTTTGATATCGCTTTTAATATTCTTGCAGTCATATCATCCCTTTTCATACGATTGTTAGAATGAACTGCAGATATCACCAAAGAAATCTTATCAAGCTCCTCAGGTTTAAAAGGAAGTGAACCATCCTTTAATATCTCTGTTTCAAGCGAACGATCAAAGTTAACACCCAAATATCTTTCAGAAAGATTCAATAGTTCTTTTCTTGTTTCGGTGTATCGTTTAAAATCAAGACCATTTACAAAGTTTAATGGTATTGAGTGGTCACCAATAAAAAACCACTTATATCTTTTGCTGAGATGATCAACTATTTCCTCTATCGAGTTTGCACCATCAGTAAAGAAGGTATGGGAATGAGCATCACCATTTATATCGCTATAGCTAACAAGCTCCGGGATAGCATTTTTTAATGCAAGCTCTATCTCGCCATTATCCTCTCTGAGCTCAGGAGGGATGTACTGCATTCCAAGCTTCTTATATATCTCCTCTTCAGTTTTACCAGCGACCATTTCTTTTGATACTGATTTTTTAAAAAGCCCATATTCGTTTAATAGATATCCAGCCTTGTTTGCAAGTTCTCTCAACCTTATGTTGTGCTGCTTTGAGCCTGTGAAATAGCAGAGTGCAGCTCCATATGAGCTTTCTTCAAAAACCCTCAGGTCACACTGCATCTGATTTTTTAGTATAACTGATGATTTTAATTCTCCAGCTGAAAGGACTCTTTCTATACCAGAAAATTTAAGAAAATCATCAATAACTTTTCCACCACCAATCGCTATTATATCTATATCACCAACGGTTTCAGCACATCTTCTAAGGCTTCCTGCGTAACCAACTTTTTTATGACCGCAGCTGTTAAGATATTTTATTATATCATTAGCAGTTTTTTTAGCAAAGCTGTATAAAAATCTATTTTTTGTGCTGATACCCTTTTCAACAGATTCTATGATCATTTTTTCTAACTTTTCTCCAAAGCCATCAATGTTTCTTATCATCCCTTTTTTTGCAGCCTTTACAAGGCTATCAATAGAATCAATCCCCAGCTTTTCATAAAGGATTTTAGCCCTTTTTGAACCAAGCCCCTCGATGTTAAGAAGCTCATAAAGGCTTAATGGATACTTGGACTTCAACTCCTCAAACTCGCTAAATGTTTGAGTATGCTTTATCTCATTTATATGTTTTAATATACCACGACCGATACCCCTTATCTCACAGAGTTTATCTTCAGACATATCAAGGACATCTTCTGATAGCATTGATATGACTGAGGCAGCCTTCTTATAAGCTCTGACCTTGAAAGGATTTTGATTATCAAGCTCACAGAGAAAGGCCATCTGTTCAAACATCTGAGATATTCTTTTATTAGACTCAGGCATATATACCGAAAACAACCGATAACGCTAAAACAATTGCAGACATAAATCCAACAGTGAAGATGATTATGTGCGGGAATAAAACAGCTATGACAGAGTTTATAAAACCAAAATCAGTACACTTTTTTACCATCCATATCCTTAATATCCAGATAAAGAACATCACAGCAGTTATTAGAAAAAAAGGATTAATTTTAAAAAATCCGATATAGGCTAACGGAATAAGGATAAATGTCAGGTACTCAGAAAGGCCATAAAAGTGGAAGACATCCCTTGCCCTCAGCTGTTCATTGTTCTGAACATCTATATAAAGCGAGGTTATAGCTGAAAATATAAAATTGCCAACAAAAACCATACAGAAAAAAAACATAAAAAAAAGAATACTGAAATCAAGCCTGTTAACTATTAATAGATACAAATAAAAATTTAATGCCTCAAAAAAATAACCGAGCGTTGAGAAAAATGGATATCTCTTATCAAAAAGTCTTTTTATTTCTTCCCATAAAGCAAACATAATGATTACCTAAAAAGAAAACCTGTACTCAATCATAGGATAGCTGTCCTTCTCAGTAAATGATAGGAAGGAAAGCTTTGAATCAATAGAAGAAAATATATCGTTAAAAATGGTTGGCTTGACCTTTACAAATGAAGGATTTTTACCGAGCCCTGACATAACACCAGCCTCATCTATTGCATCATAGAGATCGCCTATCCTATCAATAAGCCCTATCTGTTTTGCCTGATTACCAGTGAATATCCTTCCATCTGCAAACTCCTTTACCTTATCCTTATCCAGCTTTCTTCCCTGAGCAACTATGCCAACAAAGCCATCATATGTGTCATTTATCATATTCTGCAAAAGCTCTTTTTCATCCTTTGTCATCTCTCTTGAAAATGAGCCTATATCCTTAAACTTACCAGATTTTATAACATTTGGTTTGAGACCAATTTTTTTGAACAATGCCTCGCCCTCCGTTGTAGAAAATATGACACCAATAGACCCTGTTAGTGTCCCAGCATCAGAAATTATTTTATCACAGGCCATAGCAACATAAAGTCCCCCGCTTGCTGCGACATCACCAAAATGTGCAACAAAAGGTTTTTTGTATTTATCCTTTATTCTCTTGATCATTGTATATATTTCTTCAACTGCTGCAACACTTCCTCCGGGAGAATTTATATCCAGAACTATAGCTTTTATGTTCTTGTCCTCACCATATTTTTTTATCATATTAACTATTAAATCACTTCCCTTATCAGAAAACCCAGAATCCTTCTTATATATAGCCCCATAAATCGGTATAACAGCAACCTTGTTTTTTGTATCCTTTATAATGGCATTTGATAAATCCTTAGTATCTATTTTAACCTTTTTGTTTGTTGATATGACAGATAATGACATAAAAATTGAAACAATATATAAAATAGAAAATACCGTTAAAAGGAGTGTCAATGGCGTTAGTTTAAACTTTTTTTTCTCTTTCTTGCTGTTGTTATCAGAATTATTGTTAGAAATCTCAGGTTTTAAATCATCAGGCTGTAATTCATTTTTAGTGTTTTCATTTGATACTTCATCCATTACATCCTCCTTTTAAATATTATACCATAATTACTATGACTTAATATTTCGCATTAATGCATCCAAAATTCTATTTCTTGAGCTTGCTATTGTTATATCTTATATAATATTCTCATTCATCTATTACAAGCTCCATAAGGAGAGCATCGTATTTTAAATCATAATACTTTTTTCTTGTGTTATAGACTCTAAATCCCTTTTTTTTATAAAGCGATATTGCAGGGATGTTTTTCTCATTGACCTCAAGTATTATTCTTTTAAAACCACTTTTTTGGGCACAATCAACAACAAAATCAATAAGCATACTCCCAGTGGATGACCTCAATCTTCTGTGAGATACAACTATTGAGTTTATTTCTAATATATCATCAATTTCCCAGAAGTTTATAAAACCGTATATGACATCATCATGAACAAACACAAATGTTCTGCTAAAGTCTTTTTCAAACTCCTTTAAAAAACCGTTTTTACCCCACTTAGGATAGTCCTGCCATTCATTTTCAATCTCAACTATATCATCTAAATCATTTAGATCAGCTTTTCTTATCATAGCTCAAACTTTGCTGGCTTTAAATAAAACGGTGATATGTCAGTGTGTGAAAAGAACTTTGATGCCTTGATTATATTATAAGGTATTATCTTAGATATCTCAGATGGGGCTTTATCAAGATTATTAAATATTGAATATGTTTCAGGATAATCCTCAAAATCACTTATCAAAACCCCTTTAAAATTATCAAGCTTTTTTTTAAGCTTATCAATAAATATCCACTCAGGACTTTGCTTTCTTATGATTTTCTTATTTTTTATTCGATAATAGCACAGATAAAACTCATCTTTGAATGCATGAACAACCACTGCCACATCACCCTCATAACCACTTTGATAGAGGTTATAAACGAGTGCTTCAAACACATCTATCCCATAGACACGAGCACCGCTTAAAACATTATATACTTTTGCAAAGGTATACAATGATCTTATTCCAGTAAATCTTCCTGGCCCTCTTATTATATCAATCTCAGATATATCAGAAAATTTACAGTTAAATTTTTTGACCATATTTGAAAGCTTATCAAAAAATATATCCTCAAAATTTAATATCTGCTTTGAAAAATCAATATGTTTTATACCATCTGATACAGAGAGCTTAACATACGATGAGTAGGCAGAAACGCCACAAATTATTTTTTTATTCATATTTTTTTATCACTATCCTCCTCTCATCATTTTTTAAAAGTTTTATATCAATAACATACGGTTTAAATCTTATATATTTTGATACATCATATGGCCATTCTATTGCGACAACAGTTCTATCATCAGCATATTCTAAAAGTTCTAAATAATTAAACTCTCCAGAGGTCCTATAAAGATCAAGGTGAACTATATTAAAGCTCTTTGTTTCATAAATCCTCATAAGAACAAAGCTCGAGCTTATAACTCTTTTCTTTGAACCTAGATATTCAAGAATACCACGAAGAAATGTTGTCTTTCCACAACCTATGTCACCATTTAAAAGTATAAAGTCGCCAGCACAAAGTTTTTTAGCAAAGTCTTTAGCAAGATCAATGGTTTCATCTGGAGAAGATGTTTTAAAAGTGTTCAAAGTAGTGTATTTTACCTTCATATTCTGATATATCAACTCCATATCCATTTTCAAGTCTTCCTATTATATGAACATCCTTTATATCGGATTTTAATTTGTTAATATTTTTTTCAGGAACAGTGAATATTAGGTTGTAATCCTCACCGCCTGAGATAACATATTCTTTAAAATCTTTATGATTTAAAACTGACCATCTTTTAAGTGATTTGGATGCAACAAAAGGGAGGCTGTTAATATCAAGTTTTACTCTTAAAGAGTTGACCTCCGATATAATCTCAAGCGAACGATAAAGCCCATCAGAGTTATCAAGCATTGATGATGCATATTTAGAAATGCAAGATGCATAATCTTTATATATTCGAGGTTTTACAAATGACCCAAAAAGTTTTTTTTCATCAGCAGTAAAAAAATCCCTTTTTTTAGATAGCATCGTTTCAACCGCAGCTTTTGCATCACCCATATTCCCAACGCAACAGAGGATATCTTCTGCTTTTGCACCACATCTTCTTGTTATTCCTTTTTTGCTAACCTTACCGCAGAGCGAAAGTGTAAAAAAAACAGTTTCACTTTTTGAAATATTTCCACCAATATTTTTGACACCAAAAAAATCAAGCTCTTTTTTTAAAGCCTTTATAAAATCAGCTAACCACTCATTATCTATTTTCTTATCATTTATTCCAGAGCTTACAAGGCAGTATATCGGGACAGCATCACCCATAGAATATATATCGCTTACATTCATACGGACAAGCCTTGATGCTACCTCAGAAGGTTTTAAATAATCCATCAGAAAATGTGTATTTTCAACAAGATCATCAACCGTAAATATATAAAAATTTTTTTTATCACCCAAGTCAATCACTGCACAATCATCTCCTGGACCTTCTATTATAGACTTGTCAGTATAATCAAATGTCTTAACAAGTTTTTTTATTATTTCACTTTCCTTCATAAATATTCTTTATAGCACTGGGAATAAGATCAATAATATCAGACGCAAGGACAGAATATTTTCCATACTGCTCACGTGCAGCAAGACCACATAGAGAATGAATATAAACTCCACATATCGCTGAGTTAAGAGCAGTTTTTAGATCAAAGCCATTCTTCTTTCCTGCCTGCCGGAGCCGTTTCGGCGTAGGCAGGCCTGCCTGCGCAGAAACGGCTTTGGCAGGCTGGCCTGACTGAGCCCATATCCCCGCAATAATTCCAGCAAGGACATCGCCACTGCCCGCCTTTGAAAGAGCAGAGTTTCTTTTATCAATCAAAAAAAGAGACTTTGAGTCAGTTACATAGGTTCTAAAATCTTTCAGGACACATACCCCTCCTGTCATAGAGCTTATCTCAAGAGCAAGTTTTTCATCGTTTTCTTGAACAAGCCTTCTTGCTTCACCTGTATGAGGAGTAACTATGGTTGGAATATTTTTCAAAAATGATATATCATTCTCATTTGAAAGAGCATTTATTGCATCGGCATCTATAACTGTTGGAAGATTTAGTTCCTTTATTATTTTTATAACAGTTTTGTTTATTTTTTTTTCATTACCAATCCCTGGGCCTATTAAAAGGATATCAAATCTATTTTTTTTAGAGATATCAACTACAAAATCAAGGGTTTCATCAAATATATAATCACCGCTTCCAGCAGGATAAAATATTCCCTCAGGCATAAGCGATGAAATAATCGGTTTGATTTTTTCAACACAAACACCGTAGACAAGTCCTGCACCTGATCTCATAGCAGCCTTTGATGAAAGATATAATGCACCGCTCATTGGATAGGAACCTGCTATGACAAGCAGTCGTCCAAAATCATTCTTATTACTATCATCCATGCGTTTTGGAAATAATTTTTTTACAAGTTTTTTTTCTATGTATTGTCTTTTCATTTTACAAGCTCAGCATTTTCAATTATACATATAGCTGCAGCATAATCCGATGTGTGAGTAATACTCAAACTGGCATCAACCTTTATACCTTCAATTTTTAAAAATGGCATCCCATCGCTTTTGTTTAATATGTTTATTTTTTTTAATGGAAGTTTTAAAAAAAATGACTTCAACTCACCAGCTGGAAGGGATTTAAATGCCTTTATCACAGCTTCTTTTGCTGCAAACTTACCAGCATATCTCTCATAAGTGTTTTTAAATCTTTTACAGTAGGACTGTTCTTTTTCTGAAAATACTCTTTCAATAAAAGAACTCATCCCTGATAATTTTTTTATTCTTTTAACCTCTACAATATCAATGCCAACTTTCATTTAACGGTTACACTCTTTGCTAAATTTCTTGGTTTATCTATGTCAGTGCCACGCCTTAGCGCAGTCCAGTAGGCAAAAAGCTGGAGAGGGATTATATTTAGAACAGGCATAAAGCACTCGGATGCATATGGAACTTCAAGATAATAATCAGCCCTTATCTTTTGCTTTGAGTTTTTATCTACAACTGCAACAACGACCCCACCACGAGCTCTTGTCTCTTCAATGTTTCCCCTCACAAGATCAATATCTGATGAAGATGTTGCAATTACGATTACAGGCATACCATTTGTTATTATAGCAATAGGCCCATGCTTCATCTCACCAGCAGCATAGCCCTCAGCATGAAGATATGAAATTTCCTTCAGTTTAAGCGCTCCCTCAAGTGCAACAGGATAGTTTATTCCACGACCTATGAACAAATAATCATCCTGAGCAGAAAATTTATCAGCAAGTTCTTTGACATAATCGTTTATTTCAAGCGACTCCTTTATAAGTTTTGCCAATGATAAAAGTTCTTCCGCAAACTCCCTTGCCTTTGTTATAAGAAGATTTCCCCTAATGTATGAAAAGCTCAGGGCGAGAACATATAAAGCTGCAAGCTGTGATGTAAAGGCTTTAGTTGACGCCACAGCAATCTCAGGCCCACAGTGAGTGTACATAACATAATCAGCTTCTCTTGTTATTGTTGAACCAAGGGTATTTGTTATAGCAAGAATCTTATTACCATTTTTCTTTGCAATTCTCAGTGCGTCTATAGTATCTGCTGTCTCACCAGACTGGCTTATCGCCACCACGAGAGAGTTTTTATCAACGACTAATGACCTTGATGAAAACTCACTTGCGAGATCCACATCAGCCCTCATTCCCATTCTTTCAAAAAGATATCTTCCAATATATGCTGCATGATACGCTGTTCCACAGGCCACAAAGTTTATCATAGAAAATTTTTTTATATCATCTTCTTTTAAATTCATCTCATTGCCAAGTATATACTTTCCAACAGGAAGGACTCTTCCCATAAGCGTGTTCTCAAAGCCCATCTCTTGCTCAAATATTTCCTTTAGCATAAAATGTTTATACCCACCCTTTTCTGCCATCTTTATATCCCAATTAACAGTCTTTAACTCCTTGTTTATTTTCTTGCCATCAAGATTAAAAAATGCGACATTGTTTTTATCTAAAAATACAACCTCATTATCATCTACGAAATAAACATTCTTTGTCCACTCAATAAAGCCAGCGACATCAGAGGCCAGAAAGTTTTCACCTTCTCCCTTACCTATCACAAGCGGACTAAATCTTCTTGCTGCGAGTATCATACCCGGTGCTTTTTTCCATATCACAGCTATTGCAAAACTTCCCTTTAATTTTCTGAGAGTATTTAAAAAAGCCTCAAAAAAAAGTGGTTCTAACATCTCACTTCTCTTTCCCATATCCTTTTTCATTAGCTTTTTTACATTTTCTTCAATGAGATGAACAATGACCTCTGTATCAGTTTCAGATTTAAATGTATGTCCCTTTAAACCTTCTTTGAGTTCAATATAATTTTCTATTATTCCATTGTGGACAACAACGATATCGCCATCACAGTCTGTATGAGGATGTGCATTTGCCTCGCTTGGAAGTCCGTGAGTTGCCCATCTTGTATGAGCTATACCGTTTAAAATGTTATTAAATTTTTTACCGGATATTTTCTTTTCAAGAGCACTAACCCTTCCCTCAACCCTTTCAAGAAAAACTTCATCATCAGCAATCATTGCAACACCACAGGAGTCATAGCCCCTGTATTCAAGCATCTTAAGCCCTTTCAAAAGGACATCTTGGGCTTTATGCTTGTCTCCAACATATCCAACTATACCACACATAAACACCTCACAAATTAGTTATCTCGTTGTTTAGTAAAACACCAAGATTAAGACAGAACCAAGAAGACAGAAATCAGAAGTCTGACGACAGAAAGCACGAAACAAGATTTAAGAAGTCAGAAATCAAAAAACAGAAAGCAGAATTTTAAAAAATTCCCTATTTCTCAGTCATCCGTTCTCTATTTTCTGTCCCTGCCTACGCCGAAATGGCTTCGGCAGGCAGGCTCTGTTTTCTGTCATCTGTCTTCTATTAGTCAATCAGCTCTTTCATCTCACTAACAGCGTTTTTAAGACCAACAAATATCGCTCTTGATATTATGGAAAATCCAATGTTCAAACACTCCATACCCTCTATATCAGCCACAGGCTTTACATTGTAATAATCAAGTCCATGACCTGAGTGAAGGGACATATTCAATTCCTTTACAAGATATGATGCTAACTGTATTCTTTCAAGCTCGCTTGCTTGATTTTTGCTACCCCAGCTTTCAGCATACTTTCTTGTACAAAGCTCTATTGTATCAACACCTAACTTGTATCCCATTCTCACATCATCAGCATTGGGATCGACAAAAAGGCTTACGCCTATTCCATTGTCTGATGCTGCTTTTATAATCTTTTCTATCTCCCTGATCATAGATTTATCCTTGAAGTTTAAACCACCTTCTGTTGTTACCTCGGCCGGTTTTTCAGGGACTATGCATATTGAATCTGGCTTATATTTAAGAGCAATATTTTTCATATCAGCATTTGCCGCCATCTCAAGATGAACATAACATTTGACCTCTTTTCTTATCCTTTCTAAATCATCCTCCTGAATATGACGCCTATCACCTCTTATATGCATAACTATCATATCCGCACCGCTTGAAAGAGCTACTCTTGCAGCCTCAATCGGATCAGGATTTATATCCTTTCTTGCCTGCCTTACGGTAGCGACATGATCAATGTTGACACCTAATTTTATTCCCATAAAACCTCCTATTAAATTTTGTCTTATGACAAAATTTCAGTTATCAAATAGTAGTCAGTGATTAGTTATCATAAATAATTAGAATACCTTAATTAAATAATCACTATCCTTGTAAACTGCAATTTTATTGTCTTTGTGACCAGATTGATGATTTTTTTAGTTGCTGGCCACTAACAATCTTTAACTATTTTATAATAACAAAACTATCCCTTAGCCATATCAACAATGCTGTTTTTGTAATGTTCAAACAATCTTTCAGAAAGTGATGCAAGCTCATCATCCTTCATATCAGCCTCTATAAGAATTCTTAAAACTGGCTCTGTCCCAGAATATCTGATAAATATTCTTCCACCTATATCATTCTCAATTGCTTTAACAGCCTTTAAAAAAATATCCAATTTATTTAGATCATATTTTGTATCAACTCTATAAGATCTGAGATGGCTTGGATATCTTGACCACATTTTCTTCACATCACTCAAATGGATATTCATCCTTCTTGCAGCAGAAACTGCTTCAAGCGATGTTATTATACCATCGCCTGTTGGAAGATATTTTTTTATTACTATATGACCACTTGTCTCACCACCTAAAACAGCACCGTATTTTTTCATAGCAAGGCTTACATTTCTATCACCAACATCCACAAGAACAACCCTGATTTTTTCTTTTTTCAAAAATTTCACAAGCCCATAGTTTGACATTCTGGTTAAAACAACTGTATTATTTTTAAGCCTTTTAGATCTCTTATAATAAACTGATAAAAGTGCTATGATATCATCACCATCTATTAGCTTACCCTTCTCATCAGAAAGTATGCATCTATCTCCATCACCATCATAGCTTATTCCACAGAAAGATTTCCTTTTTAAAACAGTCTTCCTCATCAAATTCGTATCAAGAGCCCCACATCCAACATTTATATTCTTCCCATCAGGTTTATCCCCTATCAAATAAAATGATGATTTAAGCTTTTTAAAAATTTTTGGAGCAATTTTGTATGATGCACCATTTGAACAATCAATCACAAGATCAATACCATCAAACTCTCCATCAAAGTGCGAGGTTGTATATGATATATAATCATCTGATAGATCCTTAGTATAAATTTTTTTATTATTATTTTTTAATTTAATATCATCACAATCTATTAGCTTCTCTATCCTTCGTTCTACGCCTTCACCTATCTTTTCACCGCTTGAGCTTAAAACCTTTATCCCGTTGAACTCCGGTGGGTTATGGCTTGCAGATATCATTATCCCAAACGATATATCTTTTTTATTTTTTGAAAGGATATAGCTCAGTGCCGGTGTTGTTATAACCCCTAAATCAATGACATCAGCTCCTGCTGAATTTATCCCTTTTGAAACATAATTTAAAATCCTCTTACCAGAACCCCTTGTATCCCTCGCAATAAAAACTTTTTTCTTTTTATCCTTCAATATTACTTTTGATATGGAATATCCAATCTTTATGAGATTTTCATTAGTAAATGGAAAATCAAAAGGGATACCCCTTATTCCATCTGTTCCAAAATATTTATACATAATACAATTATACCATTTTAGCTTAAAATGATAATGGTTAATAGTATAATTATTTTATATTTTATCCATCTTATTATCAAATTTACTGTTATATTATTCATTTGGAAAATTATCTTTCGTTAGAGTTTTTCAGTAACCCCTCGATAGTTTTTATTATTTTATAATTTGTTATATAATATTTTAAACGGGAGGAAATATGAATATTTTTTTATTACTTTTTAGTCTCACTAACTTTTTAAACTCTGCTGAGCTAAAGGATACTGGGATAACAGTTTATAATGACAATAGGGCAGTTGTAAATCAGAAGTATACTGCGGATTGTAAGAAGGGGTTTATCGATATCGATATACCAAATCTTCCGCGAACCGTGGTTACAGATAGTATAAACATAGACCTTCCACAGGATCTGAGGTTAAGATTTAACAGTTATAAGAGCGAAAACGACAGCAAGATCAATCAAAATGTGAGCGTAATAACAAAGGATAATGAAAAAATAAATGGAGTTTTATATAGAATAGGGGATAAGAACATTACTTTAAAAAATGATAATGATGAATATCTCATAATAGAGAATGATTATATAAAATATATAAACTATGGTAAGTTTGATGAAACCGATTTTAAGAACAGAATGATAAACAATGGAACACTTAATATCTCACTTGATTCAAAGAAGAGTGGTAAATGTGATTTTATGCTCAATTACATCATCAATAATCTATCGTGGCAGGCAGCTTATGATGCATATGTTGATGAGTCATTCAGCAATCTTGATATAAACGCAAGAGTAAACCTAACAAACAACTCAGGTTATAATTTTAAAAATTCTAAGATAAGCCTCGTCGCTGGTGTCGTTAATAAAGCATCAGATGATCAGCCACAAACATTCAGGCTTATGGCAGCAAAAAGTATGGATTTTGGGGGTAATTCCGAGGAGATGACACCAAAATCGCTTAGCGAATTCTATGCCTATGATCTACCTGTTAAAGATATAACTATAAATGATAGTGAAAGCATCTCAGTTGATATGTTTACAGTAAAAAATATTAAGTTTGATAAAGTTTATATTTATAAGGGACAAAAAGACAACTGGTATTATTACGATAATCTTAAAAACTATAAGTATGATAAGAATCTTACTGCACAGCTGATATTCAAAAACACAAAAGAAAATAACCTTAACAAGCCTCTTCCTGAAGGAAAGATAAGGGTTTATCAAAAAAATGGAGATCTTATAAGTCTTGTTGGAGAGGACAATCTGCCACACACAGCTGTAAACGATAAGGTTGAGATAAACACGGGCAAGGCGTTTGATGTAAGCGGAGAAAGGAAGATAATAGAGCATAAAAAGGTGATGACAAATATTTATAGGGATACCATCAATATAAAGATAAAGAATGAAAAGAATGAACCTATCAACGTAAAAATAAAGGAATATTTATGGGGAAATTCAAAGATTATAGATTCAAGTTCTAAATATAATAGAATAGATGCTAACAATATAGAATTTGATATCAAGGTTGAAAAGAAATCAACTTTTGTTCTGAATTTTACAGCAGAATATAATTTCAATCAATAAACTTAACAATTAAAAGCAGAGTTTAAGCGTTTAGTATCCCTCAGAGGATGGGATGCTTGCTGCTATATCATCAGCCACAGGTTCTGGTGAAAACATTTTTTTGCGTTTAATAAATACCTTTTTCCAGTGTCCAGATTGAAACGCAATTATCATTGCTATGCCCTGAAATATATCAGAGGCATTGATACCAAGCCATATTCCATTATGACCCATCTTTAAACCAAGAGCACAGATGTATGCAAATGGTATTCTAAAACCGAGCTGGCCTATTGCATTTAAAACAGTTGGTGTCTTTGTATCACCAGCACCATTCATAGCCTCAGAAAGCACAAGTGAAAAAGCGATAAAAGGAAATGTCACTGCAACATATCTTATAAATGAACTACCTATAGATATAACCTCAGGATTGGAATTAAATATTCTTACTATATCAGGAGCAAATATAAGGAACAAAACTGCAAGAGGTATGGAAATATATTCATAGTATAAAACAGCCTGCCAAGTGGCCTTTTGTGCTCTATCAGGTTTCCCAGCTCCAAGATTTTGACCAGTTAATACAGCAGCAGCACTTGCAAAGCCAAACCCCGGAACCATAATAAATGATCTTATTCTTGAACCAATTCCATATGCTGCAAGCGTAACAGCTCCAAAAGATGCCACAAGACGCATAAGAAAAAGAAATGATATCTCACGAATGAATATCTGAAGCGATGCAAAAAAACCTATGCTCATAATCTGCTTCATAAGTGAGGGAAGAGGCTTGAGATTTTTTAATTCCAAATGAATTGTTGAATGACCAAATATTAAATGGTAAAAAAGAAATAAAACACCTATTCCTCTTGTTATAACTGTTGCCATAGCTGAACCAGATACCCCCATTTTAGGAAATGGTCCATAGCCCATAATAAGAAATGGATTGAGTATAATATTTAATATATTTGCTGTTATCAAGGCATACAAAGGTGTTTTTGCATCGCCAGAGCCCCTCAGTGCATTGTTTATTCCAACAAATAAAAATATGATAATTGAATACGTAAAGGTTATTTTTAAATAGCTGACAGCATAGTATACAACATCTCCAGTTGCACCAAAGAGCCTTAACAATGGCTCTAAAAGAAAAAAAGCAACTGGCAGCATAATAACTGCTCCTATAATACTTAAAATAAATGTCTGACCAAGAATTTTATCAGCCATCTCATAGTTTTTTTCACCGGTAAAGCGAGATACGAATGACAGTGTTCCAACAGCTATTCCCTGAATAAGCATCATAAGTATTGCAACGATTGTGCCTGAAATGGCGATCGCAGCAACTTGAATATGACCCAATCTTCCAACAAAGAATAGGTCAACCATAGAGAATAGATCTTCAAGCGCACCGCCTATCAGCATTGGTGTTGCTAACTTCCATATTGATGATGAAAGTTTTCCTTCTACAAGACCTGTTTCAATCTTTCTCTTTCTTGCCATATAATATTTATTATATAACTTAAGGGGTACTGAAAAACTCTAACGGTGGAGTTTTTGTAAATGAAAAACTATATAAAAAAGTTTAAAATTTTATATCAAAACTGCAAGGTTTTTTTTAAGTATTGTTGGCAAATTCCATTAAGTTTTTTTCCAAAATCGACAAAAAAAAGACGATCGTCTTTTTTTTGTCGATTTTTTAGATTAGATAAAAAATAATAAAATTTGCTTTCCTAAATAACCAAATAACAGATAACTAAATAACAATAAACTGTAGCTCAAATAGACTTTTTCAGTGACCCATAACTTAAAAGTTTTATGATAAATAAAAGATAGCAAAAAATCACCTTACAACAGGCTTATTGACAAAGTATTTTTTTAGATTTAGACTATAATTATATAGCATTCTTAAGATTCAATGATACATTTCTATGGAGGAGAGATGATAACAATAAACATATCAAGGCAGTAATGTATTTATATATGCGTCAATAGAGTTTAGGGTAAAACGTGTGATGAAAATATATAAAATAGATAATGAAAAAAAAGCTTTTGATATGATTGAAAAGAAGGATGATGGCAGAAAAAAATTTATATACAATATATCTAAAAAGAATTGGAACGATGCTTTAAACTATCACCTCTCTATAGATAGCGAAGCAAGCGGATTCAAGCTGGCAGGGAATATGATAATCAATCTGGTAAACAAAATCTCGGAAAAAAAAGAAAAGCAATAACATCATTAACTCCGGGACTAGGATTCGAACCTAGACTAAACGGTCCAGAGCCGCTTGTGCTACCGTTACACCATCCCGGAATATATAATAAATTATATAAAATTTATGGTTCTTTCGTATTTATTGTGGATATAGTCTTGGATTTAATAGTCCACAATCATCCATTCACATTTTTAAGTGCCGCGAACCAAAAGTAACCTACGCGGTTACTTTTGGTTCTTCTTCCTAAATAACTATATAACCAAACAACCAGATAACTATCTTCTTTTTCTTCCTTATATACCGTATTCCTTTGATATAACACCAAAGGCTTCATCGTATATTCTTATAGCTTCCTCTGCCTCTTTCTGTGTTATTATAAGAGGTGGATTAACTCTTATGGTATGTGAATAGCACATAGAGATCATACCACGCTTCATACACTCATCAAAGAGTCTTCTTGATATATCCTTTCTTATGTGTTCCTTTGTTTTTCTATCCATTACCATTTCAACACCTATCATAAGTCCTTTTCCTCTTACATCACCTATGAACTGGTATTTTTCCTGAAGTTTTTTGAACTCATTTAAAAGATATTCTCCGACCTTCCTTGAGTTTTCAACGAGGTTCTCCTCTATTATCGTGTCAAGAGTAACATCACATGCACATCCCGCAAGAGCATTACCGCCATAGCTTGAAGAACTTCCGCTTGGATTTGCAAATGGCTTTGCATTTATTATCTCATCACTTGATATAACACAGGCAACAGGGAATCCGTTTGCTATTCCCTTACCAACAGTCATTATATCAGGCATAACATCAAAGTGCTCTACACCAAACATCTTTCCTGTTCTTCCAAATCCACATATCATCTCATCACATATAAGAAGAGCATTGTTTTCCTTTGCAACCTCCTTAACAGCCTTTAAGAAATCCGGAGGTGGAACCACATTGCCATTTGTTCCTTGGATTGGCTCAACCAAAAATGCTGCTATCTCACCAGCACTTTCCTGCTTTAACTGTTTTCTTATAAAATCAACACAATAAAGTCCACAGGATGGATGCTCCATCCTAAATGGACATCTGTAGCAGTATGCATATGGTACTGAGTGTATTCCGCTCATCACAGGGCCCATTTCTATCTTAAAATCATCCAAAAGTCCCATAACAGTTCCTGTCTTTCCATGAAAACCACCCCAGAAACCAACTATCTCATAATTTTTTGTATAGCTCTTAGCAAGCCTTATAGCTGCCTCAACAGCCTCAGCTCCACCTGAATAGAATTGAATTCTGTTCAGTTTGCCTGGAGTATATTTTGAAAGATTCTTACAGTAGTGAGCTCTTCTCGGTGAAGAAAAGCTTCCTGTATTTATCTTTGATACCTGCTCGCTTATGGCCTTAGCATACTTAGGATGGCCATGGCCGAGTGATGCAACACCGACACCTGCATACATATCAAGATACTTGTTGCCATCCACATCGACAAAATGACATCCTTCACCTCTTTCCATAACAAGCTTTGAAAAAAGAGCGATGCTCTGAACTCCTGGTGCAATATATTTCTGCTCCTCTTCAAATATTTCCAGAGACTTAGGACCTGGCTTAAATCCACTATCATCCCTAGAATTTTTTTTGCTATCAACTTTTGTTTTCATAATCAATCCTCCTATAAAACTTAAATCAAGAGATCAGGACTTAAAAATAAGAAGTTTTATTCCTATTTTCATTCAAATAATCAAAAAAACTATCAACCTTTCATTTAACCATCATTTTCTCATATATATGCTTTGCTATCTCTTTTTTTACAACATCTCTCACCCTTGCAAATGATGGCCAGCTGTTAATATCAATTATATATATTTTTGAATCTTCAGTTACTATAGCATCTCCGCCATAAATCTCAACGCCTACGGCATTTGCAAATCTAACAGCATTCTTATGAAGATCTTCAACATTAAATTTATATTTTTTCACAACAGTTGGCTTGTGATAAAACCAGTCAAACCATTTACCCGGGCCAACACCATAAAATTTTATCAAATCGCCCTGTATGTGCTCCTGTATGATAACATCCTTTATCCTTCTTGTGGCAAAATCATCTCTCACCTTCTCTGCCTCATCCCATCTTTTAACATAATGAACATCATGAAGGCAGGTATTGTGAACATCACCACGCTTTACCCAGACACCCTTATCTGAGAAAAAATCAGGTTTTTCACCAGGAAAATCTGACATAGGTCTTATTATAGTTTTTGGAAATATATCAGGACAGCTTTTCATTATCAAATTAAACATTTTAAGTCGATAACAGTTATAAACTGATTCAACCGTATTGAAAAATACTGCATTGATCTTTTTAATTTTATTAAGATTTACTGGGTTCTCACACATAGGGACAACGAGATCCCATTTATCATCAATTATATCATCTATGACATCAGGCTCTATCAGATGAACTTTTACCCCTAACTTTATGAGTTCATCACACACAGCCTTGAGTATAAGGGCATCATCATTCTCTCTGTTTGGTGAGTTTGTTATTTCTCTAAAAACTGATAAACATCTCATAATTTCTTCCTTATATACACCACTAAAGAATATATTAATATTATTAAAGTAATTAGCTTTTAGGGATTATAAGACTTTCAATCTACATTCGATTTTATGTCAGATTTTTGGACCACCATTTAATATATCGCTATCTTTTATATTAAACTTGGCAAAATTTTTGACAAAAAGCCCTGCAAGCTCTTTATACTTCAAATTATATTCAGCAGAATCCTTCCATGAAAGCTCTGGATTTAAAAGTTTATCATCAATCTCTGGTATCTGTGGAATTTCAAATCCAAACAGCTTATCCTTTTTAAATTTTATCCCTTTGCCTTTATAGCTTAGAGCAAAGTTAAGAATTTCTCTTGTAAGCTTTATGCTTATTCTCTTACCAACTCCATATGGACCACCGCAAAGCCCAGTATTAATAAGCCAGCAATTGGATTTATGCTCATCCATCCTTTTCCTGAGCATATCAGCATAAACACTCGGATGATGCGACATAAACGGTGCACCAAAACATGTACTGAATGTTGCCTTTGGCTCTTTTATTCCCATCTCAGTGTTTGCAACCTTTGCAGTATAACCTGAGATGAAATGATACATAGCCTGATTATGGTCAAGCCTTGATATAGGAGGCAAAACCCCAAACGCATCATATGCAAGCATTACTATATTTTTTGGATGAGGAAATTTTTCACCATATACAGAGTTATCTATATAGCTGAGTGGATAACCACATCTTGTATTTTCGGTAAGGCTTCCATCCTCAAAGATAGGCATTCTGTTCTTATCAAAAACAACGTTTTCAAGCACACTTCCAAATCTGTTAACTGCAGAGTATATGCCGGGTTCAGCATCCTTTGAAAGATTTATCACCTTTGCATAACATCCTGCCTCAAAGTTAAATATTCCATCATCTGACCAACCATGCTCATCATCCCCTATAAGTTTTCTTTTTGGATCTGAGGAAAGGGTTGTCTTGCCTGTTCCTGAAAGGCCAAAAAATACTGCTGTTTCATTCTTTTCTGACAAATTGGCTGAACAGTGCATCGGAAAAACATTTTTAAGTGGAAGTATATAGTTCATTACGCTAAATGCAGTTTTTTTAATCTCACCTGCATAAGCAGTCCCACCTATCAAAGCCATCTTATGCTCAAAATTCAATATGATAAATGTTTCGCTTCTTGTTCCATCTATCTCGGGCACAGCCTTAAAATTTGGGGCAACTATTATTGTAAAATCAGTATCTGATGGAGCGAGCTCCTCGTTTGAATCAAAAAAAAGATTTTTTGCAAAAAGGTTATGCCATGCCAATTCGGTTATAACAGTTGTTTTAAGCCTGTATTGTGGATTTGATCCTATATAAGAGTTTCTGACATATATATCCTTATCAGAGAGATACCTTTTCATTTTTTCAAAGAGATTTAAGAAGACTTTTTCATCTATAGCAACATTATATTCACCCCACCAGATATTCTTTTCTGATGGTTCTTTTTTAACAATAAATTTGTCAGAAGCACTTCTTGCTGTATGTTTTCCAGTTTTAAGGGAGATGGCTCCAGTTTTTAACAGAGTCCCCTCCTCTCTCTTTATGATATGTTCATAAAGTTCGGCCTCATTCAGATTTGTATAAACCCTTCTTCTTGTTTCTATTATAGACATATTTGCTCCTAACCAAGAAAATCTTTTATCCTTGTAATACCATTTTTGATATCATCATCAGCACCACAGAAGCTTATTCTAAGATAGCCATCCATTCCAAACTCAACTCCAGGAACGGTAACGACACCTATCTTCTCTATAAATAATGCTGAGAGCTTTGCACTGTCCTTCTCATAATCGGAAAAATCAACAAAGCTGTAAAAGGTTGCATACGGTTTTTCAAACTTAATCCTCTTAATCTTTACAAGCTCATTATAAAGTATATCCCTTTTTCTTTTAAGATCATCTCTGAGTCTTGAAGTAAAACTATCCCCCTCTTCAAGTGCTCCTATGGCAGCATACTGCGAAAGCTCACTCGGACAGGATGTAACCTGAGCCTGCATATTTGACATTGCCTTTGCAAGCGGTAGTGATGATACAGAAAAGCCAATCCTGAAACCTGTCATAGAAAACGCCTTTGAAACACCGTTGACCAGCACAACATTTGAGTCATTTATATTATTTATGTATGAAAATGGAGATTTTGGTTTTTTACCATCAAATATAAGCTGATCATATATGGAATCAAAGAGCACAAATATATTGTTGTTTGAACAGTATTCTATAATTTTTTCAATAAGCTCATCAGGATAAACAAGCCCTGATGGATTGTTTGGAGAGTTTATGATTATTGCCCTTGTGTTTGATGTTAGATGTGGTTCAAGATCATCCCATGTTGGCACAAGACCTTTAGATGGTTTTACAACCACAGGTGTTCCATAAACCATTGAAACCATCTCCGTATAGCTAACCCAGTATGGAGCAAATATTATAACCTCATCGCCGGGATCAACAGTTGATAAAAGAAAATTATATATCGCCTGCTTTGCCCCTGTTGATATTATAATATTTTCTGCTGAAGGCTTTACTCCATAGATATCATTACAATATGATGAAATTTTTTCTTTCAATGGTTTAAGCCCTGATGTAGGAGTATATTTTATCCTTTTTGAAGCCAGCTTTTCTATTGATTTTTTTATTGCTGTCTCGGGGACATCAAACTCGGGTTCACCACCACCTAAGTGTATGATATCCTTACCTTCTGATTTAAGCCTGTTTGCAAGTTCATTCAGCTTTAAAGTGGCCGAAGGTTTTAAAGAAATAGCTATCTTACTCAGTTCCATCTTCACCTTCTTTATTATATGTTGGAGGCGCGGGTCGGAATCGAACCGACGTATAGCGGTTTTGCAGACCGCGGCCTTACCACTTGGCTACCGCGCCACTAATGTTATTTTACAATAAAAAACACTAAATTCCAAGAACAAAGGAGCTACTTAATTTAACCTCACTCGCCCAGACAAATCTGGATTCGTTTGCCACATTTTGCATACAACACATCTCTGAACATTCAGAGCAGGATATTATATTAGTGATACTTAACAACAATTACTTGCTATTTTTCAGTCTGCATATATCACCAGACGATGGAGTTTGTTCTAATTTTATAGGCTTTGCAACAGAACAGTTTCCACCATCACCGCAATATCTCACTATCTCAAAATCACCCAAATAGTTTTCCATATGACCTATGACCATATTTGTTGATGGATCAATTATTTCCTTGCCCTGCCTGTAGCAGGAAAGCTTCATCCCCATGCTTATATTTGAATCAGATCCAGCATTAATATATATTTCAGTGTTTGATGCACTAGCTATGGTTGCAGACCATGGTCTTTTTGAGATCTGCTTTGATATGTTATCAACAAATTTTACAACAGCTGCTCGAAGTGCATCTCCTTCCAATGTCTCGTCATAACCACCCTTTGTTCCCATTCCTAAAACCCCACCCTTTGAAGACTTCGCTTCACCTTTTCCTGAATCTGCAAGTATTATCTGACCACTCTGGACATCAATAACCCTTATATCAACGCTAACCTCAGCTACCTGCCTTTTGGTCTGTGTCAATAGATAGTTTGATCCCTCAGTTCTTACACCAAAGTTTGTAATGGCACCAACGACTATTGCTTCAAGCCCTAAAAGCTTTCCAACCTTAACAGCTGTTTGAGAGTCAACCGCCCCCTGCTGCTGAAATTTTTGTTCATCCATTATTTTATTTATCTTATCCCTATCAACCACAACAAACCTGTTTGATTTCACAAGCTCTGTTATTAATATATCGCTCACGGCCTGACCAAGCCTCTTCTGGCCATAAGCAGTCTTGTTTTCAAATTCCACAACACCTATTCTTCTCTTAGGTCCAATGATCTCATCAGTTGCCTTAGTGGTTGTGGTATCATCCATCTTAACAGATTTTGATGGAGCACATGATACAACCAAAAATGCAAACATAGCTATTAATAGATTTCTCATATAACCTCCTAAATAATGATAAATAAACCATATCAGCAAAACAATTATAAGTTTGAGCTTATATCACAAATATAATTTTACATTTTTTAAACAGAGTTTTGACAATTTTTAAAATCTCAAAAAATTATGATTTATTTCTGCGGAAAACGATTTCATCAACCTCAACAGCAATCATAGAAAAAAATATCAAAAAACCACCTATAGCCTTTAATAAAATAATTTTTTCACCACCAACAGTCCATGCAAATATGGCTGAAAAAACAGGCTCAAGCGTGAATATAATTCCTACCTTGAATGGATCAGCATACTTCTGAGCTGTCATTTGTATAAAAAAGGCCGAAAGCGTTGGGAAAAGTGCCAGAAAAATTATTATCATCCAGCCTGCTGGAGTTGAAACATAAAAACTTTCTCCACTCAATATCACTGCAACGGCTGATATAACTCCTACCATCCAGAACTGATGAAATGAAAGATTTAGTATATCATATCCAGATTTAATAAATTTATCGCTGTAAAGTATGTGCAGTGAATAACTCATAGCAGCAACAAGGGTTAGCACATCACCATAATTAATTTCCTTTACTCCATCGGTTAAAAGCCATAAGCCAGAAATTGCTATGAGTGATGAAATTGCTTCAATTTTTTTTGGTTTTTTTCTGTTGATAAAAAAGTTAAAAACAGGTATAAAAATTATAAAAAGTCCTGTTATAAAACCACTGTTTGATGCTGTGGTATAGACAAGTCCAAGTGTTTGAGAAAGGTAAAGTGATGATAAAAAAATTGATACTATTAATGGCTCTTTCAGATTTGTAAAAATATTTTTTTTACCAGCTACCCATGGCAAAAGTGCAGCTGCTGATATAAAAAATCTTATGCTCACCATTGCTGATGATGAAACATAATTGAGTCCGTACTTTGTTACAATAAATGTAGATCCCCATATAAATGAACAGTAAAAAAGCCCAGCATAAATCCAAAATGATTTTTTCTTATCCATAAAAGATTAAGCTTTGAAAAGAATTATTTTAGCTATTTTTGATATCACGATGGCTTTTTAAAAAAGTCATTTCCCTTATCATCAACAAGTATAAAAGCAGGAAAATCTTTAACATCAATAAGCCAGACTGATTCCATACCTAAATCAGGATAGTCTATGACATCAACGCTCTTTATGCACTTTTCAGCTAAATATGCTGCAGGGCCACCAGGAGTTCCTAAATAAAATCCCTTATATTTTTTACAGCTTTCCCTTACAACATCAGATCTGTTACCCTTTGCTATCATAACAAGCGAAGCATCCCTTGACTGAAGCATATTAACATAATCGTCCATCCTTCCAGCAGTGGTTGGGCCTAACGAACCTGATGGCTTGTTCTTCGGTTTCTTTGCGGGACCGGCGTAAAGAACAGGATGTTTTAAGAGATAATCAGGAAGTGGCTTCTTATCCTCAATGAGCTTTCTAAACCTTGCATGAGCAAGATCTCTTGCAACAACAATCTTGCCTGTTAAAAGAACTCTTGTTCCAACAGAATATTTTGAAAGCTCAGAAACAACATCCCTCATATCCCTATCAATATCAATCCTTACTCCGCTCTGATTTTCATACTTATCCACCCACTCTTTTTTTATAAATCTTTCAGGCTCTCTATCAAGCTTTTCAAGCCATATACCATTTTCATCTATCCGTCCTAATGCCTGTCTATGAGCTATGCAGGAAAGCCCCATACCCACAGGGCAGCTTGCACTGTGACGACTGAGTCTTATAACCCTTACATCAAGTGCAAAATATTTTCCACCGAACTGAGCACCATATCCAAGCTTGTATGATTCATTTAAAAGATATTCCTCCATCTCTCTGTCACGAAATGCAATGGATTTTCTATCAGGTTTTGATGGAAGACCATCTAAATATCCTGTTGAGGCTAATTTGACCGTTTTAAGATTGAACTCAGCAGAGGTTCCACCAATAACAAAGGCAAGATGATATGGCGGGCATGCTGCTGTCCCTATGGACCTCATCTTTTCAACAAGAAATTTTTTTAATAACTCTGGCTTTAATATGCTTGGAGTTTCCTGATAAAGATATGTTTTATTTGACGATCCACCACCCTTTGCAATAAAAAGAAACTCATATTCCATAGAGTCTGTTGAATATATATCAATCTGTGCAGGAAGGTTTGTTCCAGTGTTTTTTTCGCTGTACATATCAAGTGGTATAACCTGAGAATATCTTAAATTTTCTTTGTTATATGTTTCATAAATACCCTTTGATATAAACATCTCATCGTCTGTACCTGTAAAGACATAATCACCCTTTTTCGCTATAACTGTTGCTGTTCCCGTATCCTGACAAAGCGGAAGTTCAAAATTCTTTGATATGCAAGCATTTGAAAGAAATATATAGGCCATATACTTATCATTCTCAGAGGCATCCTTGTCATCAAGTATGGAAGCAATCTGTTTCAAGTGCTCAGTTCTGTATAAAAACTCTAAATCCCTAAATGCTTCTTTTGATAAGAGTTCAAGAGACTTCGGATTAATATTTAATATTTTTTTGCCATTGCACTTTACAACCTTCACTCCATCCTTTGATAAAAGTCTATACTTTACATTTGACTTTTTAAAATTAAACATTCTTCTGAACTCAAATGGCATAAAACCTCCAAATAAATATTATCATCGATATTCCTTAATAAATAATAATATAGCAATAAAAAGGGAACAAGGCAAGTTAGTTATTTAATCATCAGGATGTAAACGGATTCAATCAAGATTTAGACAGATAAATTAGTTATTTAGTTATTTAGAAAGAATAAATTAGTTGTTTAGTCATTCAATTGGTTATTTGTTTTAAGTATATAAAATTTGCCTGTTTGATACAGTTTATTGTAAAATTATTAGTAGTAAGCTTATTTATAACAAAGCTATTACGATAAAAATTATTTTATCTGTAACTTGGAAGGCTTTTGTTCTTTTATTACGGGCGAGTAGCTCAGCGGCAGAGCACCTCCCTTACAAGGAGGGGGTCGTAGGTTCAAACCCTGCCTCGCCCATTTATTACCTCTTGCTTCTCAGAGAGGAGCAAAGCAACGATTTGCTTTGTGTCAGGGTTTGAAAGTCCGCAGTCAAACATTAACATTCAGTTTGGCGAGGAGCAGATTACGAAAAAAATTTCGGTGAGAAATTTTTATTTGTAATCAAACCCTGCCTCGCCCATTATTACTTTTTGCTTCTTAGATATATTTGACAGCTGGTTGGTATATTTATCTGCTCATGATTATAACTACTTGATAATATAATGATGAGCAGCATTAGTTTTTAGATTTTATCTTGATATTTAGCAACACTATAAAAGGGGTTTTGTAGTTTTCAGATTTTTTTAGCCCTCGTGGCGGAACTGGCAGACGCGCATGGCTTAGGACCATGTCCTTAACGGGGTGCAGGTTCGAGCCCTGCCGAGGGCAATTTTTGTTTTTTAATAAAGAGCGTTTATGGCACTTCATCCTATAACTTCTTTCTGTAACCAGAAATGTATATTCTGCTCTGCATATCAGAGGGATGATGATCTATTTGATATAAAAGATTTTACAAAAGAAATTTTAAGCGACAGAGATCCTCTCTTCGTTATATCAGGCGGTGAACCTCTATCAGTTGGGATAGATAATCTGATCTATATACTCAACATTCTTAACAAACAGTCGAAGACAACAGAGATACAAACAAATGCATTGCTAATTGAAAACATACCATACGAAAAGCTTCATCTCCTCATATCGCTTCTTAACAGGAATAAAGGTTATTTTAATATAAATTTATCCGCTCATAACAAAACAACAGATTATAAACTTACAGGGGTAAAAAATGGTTTTGAGAAAAGACTTTCAGCTATAAAAACGCTTTCAAAGAATGGAGCAACTATAAGATTAACATACGTAATAAACTCAATAAATTACAAGCATATATCTGATTTTTCAAAGCTTGTAGTAAATAAATTACCATTTATTAACTGGGTTCAGTTCAGTTTTGTAAAGGGCATTGGTAAGGCAAAGGATAATAGAAATGTTATCCCTAAATATACTGATGTATCACCTTATCTTATAAAGGCAATCAGCATACTTGATAGACACCATATAAAATTTAATACAGATCACATCCCACTTTGTTTTCTCGGAAAATACTGGGAGAGCAATGTTGATGTAAACAAAATGAGAAACGGTATTAAGGGCGATTATCTCTTAGAAAAAGAAAAGATTAAGGACTGTGATGGATGCAAGTTTTACAGCATATGCTCCGGTCCAAGAAAGGATTACATAAAGGTGTATAAGAAGGGGTCACTGAAAAAGTCTAACGAAAGATAATTTTTCTAATGAATAATTGTCTTGATTATAGTAGATTGTTGTTTTGAAAATGCACGATTTTTAGGGTGATGTTGCAAAAACCTTGCGCTTTTTTATCTTTCTTTTGGCAATAAAGACAACGCTTTTCTACTACGGCTTCGTCAGAACTCGCTTACAGACTACTTTGTAGTATGCTCGCTCGTCCTTCCTCGCCTCATAACGAAAATCATCGCTTTATTGCTCAAATAGACTTTTTCAGTGACCCCTAAGAAGTTAGAAGGCAATAAAGCTGCTAATCTATAAGTTTCAAATATTTTTTCAAAGACCTTATAAAATAATTTACATCATCCTCCGTGTTATAAACAAAGAATGAAAGTCTTATAACTGACTTTATCCCAGTATTTATTGAAGCCAGATCAGCACAGAGCTTACCATACCTGACAGAAACAGGCTTGTTCTGAGCTGATAAAAACATTGAAAAATCGGGATATGAAAAATTTTTATTGATTGATGTAAAAGATACTATAGAGCCTTCTTCCAGCTCATCACCTATGATATTTATACCATCTATTTTATTCAATTCAGATACAGCATATTTGACAAGTGAGGAGACATGCTTCCTTATTTCAAAGTAAGATATTTCATCAAGCTTTTTAATAGCAACAGAAAGTGCATAGGCACCAGAATAATTTTGTATCCCCCCTTCAAAATTATAAAATTTATTAAGGAATTTGACATCTATTTTCCCATTACTTATGGATATGTCCTTTACAGTTCCACCACCAACCGCTGATGAGTTTAGAAAATTATAGAGCAAATCATTTATATAAAGCACACCAGTTCCATAAGGGGCACCTATCTTATGGCCTGAAAAAGCAATGGCATCAGCTCCCAGTGCTTTAACATCTATACTGTGAGAGGACACATACTGTGCACAATCAAAAAAAACTTTTATCCCGCACTTTTTTGCATAACTAACTATCTCTTCTGTCCTTACTGTTCCTCCAAAGAAGTTTGATGCCTTTGATATACACAAAACCCTTGTTCTTTTATTGACAAGTTTTTTAAACTCATCAAATGAAGGTTGATAGTTTTTAATGGGAATTATCTTTAATTTTAATCCCTTTTCTTTTGATATCCTGTAAAATGGTAAAAAAACACTGTTGTGTTCAAGCCCTGAAATAATTATCTCATCACCAGTCTTAAATTTAAAAGAATTTGCAAGAATATTAAAACCATCAGTTGTTCCCGATGTGAAAACTATTTCATCCATTTGAGAATTTATGAAGTTTGCAACATCTGATCTTGCAGATTCATATAACTCCTCAACCCTCAAAGCATTCTTATAAACAGCCCTTTTACCACCACAGCTACCATAATCAAGCAAAAACCTCATCTGAGCATCTGCTGAAGACTTCATTTTAAGGGCACTGCATGCACTATCAAGATATACAAAAGGCTTATTAGATGCAGGAAATTCTTTTTTTATTTTTTTAATATTAATCATCTTATATTGAGATAGTTTTCCCTTCCATTGCTCCAAAACATTTAATTTTAAGCCCAGCTTTTCTTATTTCCCTATTACAATCATTGACTATAATATCAATCTGCTTGTCCGTTCTGTTCTGATTATGATGAAAAAGTATTAGTTTCTTTACAGCTGAACTGATCGCAAGTTCAAGAGCATCTCTCCATGTAGAATGTCCCCATGTTCTTCTGTATTCATACTCGCTATCAGTATAATCTGCATCAGCAATCAAGAGATCAGCACCACGTGAGAACTCAACATATTCATCAAAACTCCTTCCTCCAGGATGAGTATATCTCAGTTCATTATCAGTTAAAAAAACAACAGTTTTCCCATCCTCAATAAATTTATAACCGAACCCACCATTTGGATGACTGAGTTCTATTGGAATTATTTCTATATTATTTATTTTGATACCATTTTTTTCCATAGCCATAAATTTGAACTTTGCATCTATCTCCTCAAATTTTACAGGAAAACCCGGTGGCTGCATTATCTTTGAAACTATAGCTCTGACATCATCAGTTGTATATGAACAACCAGTAATGATTATCTCGTTTTTATCATCGTATATTGGAGCAAAAAAAGGAAAACCGAGTATGTGATCCCAGTGCTGATGAGTAAAAACTATAAATATTTTATTTATATTTTTTTTAATAAATTCTTTGCCTAAATCTTTAACACCAGTTCCACAATCAACAATGATACTGTCATTATTTTTATCAATTATTTCAAGACATGTTGTACTTCCACCATACTTTAAAAATTCCCTGCCACTCACAGGTATGGAACCTCTTGTTCCCCAGAATTTTATTTTCATATTACCTCAATTAAAAACAGTAAACAGTGGGAAGTTAACAGTGTTCAGTTAAAAGAAAACACCTTATTCACTGCTTACCATCTACTATTGCTTTTTGTCTTTTCTGACCTCTGTCCTCTGTCTTCTGACTTCTGTTTTCTCTTTGCTGACCACTGTCCACTGACCACTGCCCACTGTTTTGCTGACCCTGCCTGCCGAAGCCGCTTCGGCGCAGGCAGGCACTGTTTCACAACGGTATATTTCCCTTTCTTTCTATTTTTGCACCAATATTTTTGTTTTTCAGTATGCTGAATGCCTCTATTATCTTAGCCCTTGCAAGCCTTGGCTCTATAACTTCATCAATAGAGCCTGTGGATGCTGTCTGATATGGAGAGGCAAACTTATCAGCATATTCCTGAGCTAATTTTTCCTTCAATGCTTGTCTTTCCTCTTCCTTTGCTTCCTTTAATTGTTTTGAATAGAGTATTTCTATTGCACCCTGTGGGCCCATAACAGCTATTTCAGCACTCGGTAGTGAAAAATTTATATCACCACCTAAATACTTTGAGCTCATAGCAATATAAGCTCCGCCATAAGCTTTTCTCAGTATAAGAGAAACCTTTGGAACCGTTGCCTCAGCATAGGCATAAAGGAGTTTTGCCCCATGCCTTATTATTCCGTTGTGCTCCTGCTTTACACCCGGCCAGTATCCAGGGACATCCACAAGTGTTAATATCGGTATATTAAAATTGTTTAAAAATCTTATAAACCTTGCTGCCTTATCACTTGCATCAATATCAAGGGCTCCTGCCATATATGATGAATTATTTGCTATGATACCAACCACCTCACCATTCAATCTTGAAAAGCCCACAACAATATTTTTAGCAAAATTCCTGTGAACCTCTAAGAACTTATGATCATCACTCAACCACCATATAATATGATGAACTCTATAAGGCTTTTTAGGATCCATTGAACAAAGTCTTTCAAGTAAAGGGATCTCTCTCTTCGGTGAATCATTTGAAACTATTGTGGATGGTTTTTCATAACAGTTTGACGGAAGATATGATAACAACTCCTTCACAGTTCTATAACACTCCTGTTCCGAGTTTGAAACGAAATGACATACTCCACTCTTTGATGCATGGGTCTTTGCTCCACCGAGAGTATCAAAATCCACCTCTTCACCTGTTGATGCCTTTACCACCGCAGGGCCTGTTACAAACATATTACTGATACCCTGAACCATAAAAACAAAATCTGTAAGTGCTGGGGAATAAACAGCTCCTCCTGCACATGGCCCAACTATAACAGAGATCTGTGGAATTATACCTGATGACTCCACATTCCTTTTGAATATTTCTCCATAACCATCAAGGCTATCAACACCCTCCTGAATTCTTGCACCACCAGAATCAAGTATCCCTATAACAGGGCATCCTATCCTTTTTGCAGTATCCATAAGATAGGCTATTTTTTTTGCATGGCTTAATCCAAGCGAACCACCAAGAAGCATAAAATCCTGAGAGAAAACCGCAACCCTTCTACCATTTATCTTTCCAAAACCGCATATAACACCATCTCCTTTTATATGCTTGTCCTTTATTCCAAAATCAGTACACCTTGTTTCAACAAGAAGCCCAAACTCTTCAAAACTGTTTTCATCAAGAAGGTATGCAAGTCTTTCCCTTGCTGTCAGTTTTCCCTTTGCTTTGTAAGCATCTATTTTATCCTGAGGATTCTGGTTTAATGCAGAATTAATGACATCCCTGTATCTCTGAAGCTTTGGAGGAATATCCTTTGTATGTGTCTTTTTTGATTTTTTTGTTTTAACCTCAGCAGTATTTTGGGCAGACACTGGCTTTTCATTAATAGGTGGCCTATCAGAATTAACAGAACTATTATTTTTTTCCTCTTTCTTTGCACTTTCTAAATTCTCTTTTTTCTCTTCCATTCATCCTCCATTATAGCAAAGGGCTACCAGATAATTATCTTTATTAATAACCTCATATTTAATTTTACAAATTTTGAAAAGACTTAATAACAACTTTGCTTCACCTTTATATAAAATATCATCATTATTGAACTCTATATCTCTTGCTGAAACACTCAATCCCCTTCCAATCATCTTAAGAAATGCTTCCTTCATAGCCCATATTCTGATGATCTCCTCATCACTATTATCAAGCTCAGATGATGACATAAAATCAGTCAAATATTCCTTGTTTTTTTTCTCAAAAAGCTCTATATCTATCCCTATATAAGGCATCATATCACCTCTGAAAGCAACGCCTACATATTCTTCCCTATGAGAAAGTGATATATAAAATAATAATTTTTTATTGACAACAGCATAAGGCTTTCTGTCCTTATCATTTTTTATTTCAACATCACTGAAATTACAAGATATAGAATCCGATATAAATTTTTTTGCCAGAATTCTGGATGCTAAAAACTCATTTTTTCTTTTAGCTATCTTGAATGAGTCATATTGATCCTTTTCAGATGGTGATAATAAACTTACATTAAGAATTATATCAGATATTTTTTCAACCTTCCATAATATAGTGTTCAAATCAGACATAACTAAATAGCGATCAGAAACAAGATATCATATCCGTTACAGCACATTCACAGGTATCATCACATAATCCAGTATCTCAGCATATATCCTTCCATTTTCATCAAAAGCCCATGCATCATAAACGCTTTTCCCGTAATTATTTAAGCCTTTAAATACTGAGTACGTAAAGAGTTTTTCTGGATCCTCATTGTTATCAGATATTGATACCTCATTTATAGAATCAGGAAGAGTCATCTTGTTGTCCATATAAAGATCTCTCCAGCCAGATGTCTGAAACATAGCCTCTATTATCATTGGATGGAAATAATATTTAAAATCCTTATCCCCGAGCAATCTTGCCATCGGTTTTTTAAAAACGCCAACGACACTGTTTCTGTCAACAGAGATTATCCCATCAAGGACCTGAAAACTAGGGCCATGAAAGTATGTCTTATATATTGTTTCTTTATCACTTTTATATTTAAACTTATCCTTAATCTTTGGTAGCTCCAGAGATTTAAAGCTTACAGAGGAAAAATCAAACTCAGCAAAGAAGTGCTCCCTCGTATCGCCCATCTTAACTCCCTTAGGGTTAATAAAATCGCTTGATATCTTCATTCTGATTATGTTCTTATCATCCCTTACAGCCGATATATCAAGGTCCACAGGCTTGTTCTTAATCAACTTTACTGGCAGTTTAAATCCAACACTTTTAAGCTTTAAAGGCAAGTTCCCGGTATATGCAGCAACTGTTTCAGCAAATATTTCAAGCCCCATAACGCCAGGCAGTAGAGGAGTGCCATTTATTGAGTGATCAGCCATATATTTATCACTCTCAACAGAAAGTCTTTTTTTAGCTTTAAAACCTTCTGTTTTAGAGTTTTGTTCAATCTTTTCTATGAAATGAAATGAATGATCTGATACCGACGGAGATGATACAGGATTAGGAAATTTTTCATCATAGGCAAGCTGTTTATCTAAATCAAGTTTTCCAAGCGATGCAGAATATACCACCTCAGGGACATCACCATATGATATTTCATCAGCAAGAGCATTCATAACCTCCTCAGGATACAAGAACTCCACCCCCTGAGATTTAAGAAATGTCTGAACTCCGGGTCTTATTCCCATACCAACGTTTGCAATAGCAGTCATATTTATAGAAAATGCTCTCATACCTCTGTTAGCTAAATTTATTGCTAACTTTGATATATAATCTGATGCTGCAGCATAATCGCTCTGACCTAAGTTCCCAAATTTTCCAGCTACAGATGATATCATAACCCACAATCCATTTTTCTCAATAATATTTTCTTTCAATATATTAACAGCACTGGTAGCCTTTGTATTAAATATAAGGAAAAACTCCTCCATCGCTTTATCAACAACAAGCTTTGATCTCTCAATACCCGCAAAATGGACAAGGCCATCAACCCTTCCAAACTTATTTTTTATCTCATTCATAACCTCTTTAAACTTTGCTGGATTATTGAGATCACAGTTATAATAATGCACCTTTGCTCCAAGTGCCTCAATCTCCTTTATTGTCTTATAAAGGTTTGCACTATCCTTTATCTGAGTAAACTCCTTTTCAAGCATAACAGGAGTAACCTTCTGATGTTCTTTTTTCAACTCAGCCATAAGAACATTCATCTTATAATTTTCAAGCTCTTTATCACTCATCCTCGCAAATTTAATTGCATTATCATCAAGCCTTATTATATCAAGTATTATTATCTCAGACTTCCATCTGTTGGACGCAATCTTTGCAAACAACGCCCCGAGTCCTCTGCCTCCGCCTGTTATGATAAGTTTCTTACCCCTAAGTGTAAATTTTTCCTTCTCTTTGTTTACAAGCTCAGGCAATGCCACCATAGTATATCTTTTACCATCCAGATTATATGATACAGCACATCTTGCATCAGAGTATTGAATCTCATAAAATGTCCTTTTAACAAGGCTCTGTTTGTCATACCCCTTATTGAAATCAATGACCTTTACAACTGACTTTTCATACTCCTTCCTTAAACAAAGTCCCATACCATACATTGATGCATATATAGGATCATAAGTTTCCTTTGTAAGATATCCAAAGCCTCCATCAAGCATTGTTACAACAGTAATGAATGTAACAAAATCCTTTGATGGATTGCTGAGAGAATTATGAAAGTATTTTGCAGAAAGAAATAAAGGCATAGAATAATATTTAAGCTCCTTAAAAGGATCTATATCATTATCAAGTTTTTTATCAACAACTCCCATAAGATATACTATGCCACCTATATTTTTCTTTAATGAAAGCTCTTTTATAAGATCCTCAACTCCATTTATATCATTAAAATCAACAATATAGCTGCCCCTTATCTTCGTATCACCTGATGTAATAACTATTGAATCCACCCCCAATCTTGAAAACTCTGATCTAAACATCTTTATTAACTCAATATCCTCACCAATTATTAAAGCAGGTCTTTGAGGATCTAACTTCTTTATTATTTCTTCCCTAACAGGCATTTCTTTTATAGCAGTTGTATATCTTATATGTCTTGTGTTGTTATTCTTTATCTCATTCATAATAGAAGCTACATCAATCTCCAATTGCTCTTCAACAGCTACACCTGAATTTGAGGAAGCAAGGGAAGAAGTATCTTCTGTTTTCTGACTTCTGTTTTCTGACTTCTGTCCTCTGCCTTCTGCTTTCTGCTTTCTGACCTCTGACTTCTGACTTCCGTCTTCTGTCCCTGCCTGCGCCGAAGCGGCTTCGGCAGGCAGGCTCTGTCTTCTGACTTCTGTCTTGCTGTCCATAACAAATTTCACACAGTGCCTTATCGTAGGATAATCCTTTAAGCTTATGCTCTCTTGCTTAGGGATACCAAAATCCTCTCTTATCATACCAAACAACTCTGCTTGCTTGACTGTGTCTATTCCTAAATCAGCTTCCATATCCAGATCTAAATCTAACATATCCTTCGGATATCCAGTCTTTGATGCTATCATATCCACTATCTTATCTGCTACTTCTTTCTCATTCAAACCTGTTGAATTATTAGCAGCTGGTTCTGAACCAACAGCTGTAGAAGTATCATTAGAACTCTCTTCTGCTCCTGCCTGCGCCGAAGCGGCTTCGGCAGGCAAGTTCTGTTTTCTGTCTTCTGTCATCTGACTTCTGTCCTCTGTCCCTGCCTGCGCCGAAGCGGCTTCGGCAGGCAGGCTCTGACCTCTGACTTCTGTCTTGCTGTCCATAACAAATTTCACGCAGTGCCTTATCGTCGGATAATCCTTTAAGCTTATGCTCTCTTGCTTAGGGATACCAAAGCTCTCTCTTATCATACCAAACAACTCTGCTTGCTTGACTGTGTCTATTCCTAAATCAGCTTCCATATCCAGATCTAAATCTAACATATCCTTCGGATATCCAGTCTTTGATGCTATCATATCCACTATCTTATCTGCTACTTCTTTCTCATTCAAACCTGTTGAATTATTAGCAGCTGGTTCTGAACCAACAGCTGTAGAAGTATCATTAGAACTCTCTTCTGCTCCTGCCTGCGCCGAAGCGGCTTCGGCAGGCAAGTTCTGTTTTCTGTCTTCTGTCATCTGACTTCTGTCCTCTGTCCCTGCCTGCGCCGAAGCGGCTTCGGCAGGCAGGCTCTGACCTCTGACTTCTGTCTTGCTGTCCATAACAAATTTCACGCAGTGCCTTATCGTCGGATAATCCTTTAAGCTTATGCTCTCTTGCTTAGGGATACCAAAGCTCTCTCTTATCATACCAAACAACTCTGCTTGCTTGACTGTGTCTATTCCTAAATCAGCTTCCATATCCAGATCTAAATCTAACATATCCTTCGGATATCCAGTCTTTGATGCTATCATATCCACTATCTTATCTGCTACTTCTTTCTCATTCAAACCTGTTGAATTATTAGCAGCTGGTTCTGAACCAACAGCTGTAGAATTATCATTAGAACTCTTTTCTGCTCCTGCCTGCGCCGAAGCGGCTTCGGCAGGCAAGTTCTGTTTTCTGTCTTCTGTCATCTGACTTCTGTCATCTGACTTCTGTCCTCCGTCTTCTGTCCTCTGACCTCTGACTTCTGTCTTCACCGGTCCTTTATCCTTTATTCTCAGAGCATTGTTTACAACCTCAAGCTCAGGTGTGTCATAGCCTGAAATCCTTCTCAACCAATTGTTATATCTTTTTTCATCTATTATTCGCTTTTCTCCAGCTGTATAAGTGTTTTCAATAAAGCTCATGGCCATATGAGAACCAAAACCTGCAGCAAATCTTATAGCATATTTAAGATTATACTTTCCACCCTTTGAAAGATTTATTCCAACAAGTTCTGGATCAGGTTCTTTATAATTTGCTATTGGTGGAACGACTCCTGTGTTTAATGCCCTTATTGCAATTGCATCCTCAAGCGATGCTCCCATAGTATGACCTGTAAAACCCTTTACGTTGCTAACAATAACCTTAGATACATCATCACCGAATGTCTTCTTAAGTGCTTTAACCTCAGCAGATGCACTGCCACCACGAGCAGGAGTATATGTCTCGTGAGAAACAAAAAGTGTTTTTGGAGCTATTTCTTTTCTTGAAAGATTATATATTCTTTCAATCTTTGACATAAAATTGTTCATTATATCTGAGACATGATCTGTATCAAGTCTTGTCACATGATATGCACTATTTTTTGCCTCGCTAAGAAGAATCCTTGCAAGTGGTACAACGCCTCTATCTCTTACAAGCGTTTCATCCTCTATAACCATGGCCACTGCACCAGAGCCAACTATAAGGCCATGCCTTCTCCTATCAAAAGGTAAAGCTGCATCTTCAACCCTTGCCTTTGTTGTTGCTGTACCGCTTGCAACAAAACCAGGCATAAGCCATTCCTGAAGCAACTCATTAGATATATCATCAGCTGCAACTATTATAACTCTCTTACACTTTCCACTTCTTATCCATGACTCAGCCACGTGAACAGACTGGGTTGTGCTTGAGCATGCTGCACTTAAATGTATTGCAGGTCCCTTTGCTCCAACAAACTGAGCAAACTGACTGTCTGCTATAGGAATAACCTTTAAAAGAAAGTTTTGACTGAACTGATACTTGCCAGTTTTGCCGGAGCTAAAGTTAGCAAGGTTTTCTTTCATCCATTTCCTTATCTCTTTTTTATCCTCATCGCTATGAATTCTTTCAACTATTGAATCATAGACATCCCAAAGCTTATCGTCACTCAACGACGAATACTTATTAACAAAATAATCTGTAACTTCCTTTACTATGGACTCAAGCACAGCAAAAGCTGAAGCAAATATTACACCTGTTTCATCTGCTATCTCATCAGGAAGTGCCCATTTTTCAGGCAACCAACTCCCGGTTGTAGTCTTTTTATAGTAGTGAACAAGTGGTATATGAGCATCCTTTAATGCAAGAACACCCGCGGCAATAGCCATACGAAATGTGCTGTTGAGTGAGTCAGCGATTTTTGGATCCACTCCAAAATCTTTCACCAAATCAAATCTTCCCTTTCTTGCAGAAAGCTTTATGGCACCATCAATAGAATCTATAGCCTCAATTCTGTGATTACCTGTTTCTGACTTTATGATTCTTATTATGTTTTTGTTTATTTGCTTCTGCTGCCAATCCTCAGGAATTGGTTCAATCATATTGATGCCCTGAAGTATCTCATCAAGCCCTCTTTCCCTGAAAAGTTCTTTATCTGATCCCGGCACTCCAGCTGCTATACCTGAGACCGATATTGGATTAAAATTAAATCCATAGTTTTTAACAAACTCATTTATATCCATAGTTGCCTCCCTCCTCATCTCTTCTGACTTCTGTCTTCTGTCCTCTGTTCCTGCCTGCGCCGAAGTGGCTTCGGCAGGCAGGCCTGACTGCGACCAAGTGGCTTCGCCATGCTGGTCCTGTCCTCCCGCCATTACACCATTGACGGGCAGGCTGTCTTCTGTTTTCTGTCTTCTGTCTTCTGTCTTAATCGCCCAGTTAAGATAATATGGATTATAAAACTTTGAATCAGGTTTTATGTATTTGTCAGACCAATTAAGTTTGAAGTTAACCGTTATAAGGTTTGCTATCGCATCATTAAAATCATATATACCACCACGCTTTGGATGATTGGTTGAAAGTATAAAAATATCATCCTTATCCTTAAGAGTTTCCTTTACAAGCGACGAAAGGACTCTCTTCGGACCACACTCTATAAATATTCTGACTCCTTCAGCATACATCTTTTTCAACTGGTTTATGAATTCAACAGGGCTCACCATCTGTGTTACAAGAAGGTCATAGATTGCCTCTTTATCCTTTGGGAAAAAATCAGCAGTAACATTTGATATTATAGGAATATTCCAGCTTGATATTGGGATCTTCTTTAAAAATTCGCGATACGGGCCTATCGCAGGTCTTATGATCTCGGAATGAAAGGCATGTGACACAGCAACATCCTGAGTCTGAACCCCAAGTGCCTTAAAAAGATTTACAGCCTCATCCACAGCTTCCTTTTCACCAGCTATCACAGTTTGGATAGGACAGTTTTTGTTTGCTGCAACAACATAACCCTTAACCTTTTTAAGCTGTTCCTCAACCTTTTCATAAGGCCATGATATTGAGGCCATCTTTCCAGGATCCTTAACCTTTACATTGCTCATCTCCTTTGCCCTTGATGTAACAGCTCTAAGCCCATTCTCTAAATCAAATATTCCTGCGGCTGTAGCTGCAGCATACTCTCCAAGACTATGGCCTATAACCATATCAGGCTTAACGCCAAAGGACATAAGCAATCTAAACATTGCCATATCAGCTGTCATAACAGCAGGCTGTGTCATCTGAGTTTGTTTTATTGCATTTTCTCTTTCAGCAAGCTGCTCTTTTGTTTCACCGGGTTTTGACCAGAGCGTATCTGTAAGTGTAGTTCCTATCATCTTTTCAAGTATTTTATCAGCCTCTTTAAATGTGTCCATAACAACATCATACTTCATAGCTAAATCCCTCATCATATCGACATACTGAGAACCCTGGCCCGGAAACACAAAACCAACCTTTCCTTTATAATTATGTTTTTTCTTGAAAGGATATATTCCCTTAAGCTTGAAACCAAGTGGTACATCATCAAATATATTTTCATTCATGTTTTTTTTGATGAAATCAAGCTTTTCATTAAAATCACGAGGAGATTTTGAAACAAGGGTGATTCCCATATCATCCTGATTCTTATCATTTAGTTCAACCGATATCAGCGTCTGTGGATAGACATCAGGAAGCTGTTTGATTTTTTCTCCAAGCTCATCTAACTTTGATGAAAGCTCTGAGATGTTTTTTGATGTAACTGTAAATGTTTCTCCCTGAAGAAGTGAAAAAGGTGCTTTAGGGTCTTCTTTAATCTCAACTGTATTCATTTTAATCTCCTCATTCCTATTTTCAACCGATACATTTTCAAATGCTGAATTAACTCCATACTTTGTTTTCCCTTCAACATACTCTTCCAAAGCAACGTGGAAGTTTGTCCCACCAAATCCAAATGATGACACATTTACTCGTCTTGTTCTATCTGTTTTCCACTCAAGTGGCTCTGTTATAACCTCTATACCTGAAAAATCAATATTTGGATTGGGAATTTTAAAATTTGCAGATGGTGGAAGAATCTTTTTATACAACGATAGTGCTGCTTTTATAAGGCTTATAGAGCCTGCGGCAGCCTTTGTATGACCTATGTTTGATTTTGCAGATGTCACCATAATCTTTCTTCCACTAAGATATGGCTTAAAAACGTTATTTAAAACCTCACACTCAGCAGCATCACCGGCCCTTGTAGCAGTTCCATGACACTCGACATAATCAACATCCCCAGGCGTATAATCAAGCTCTTTAAAAGCATTTTCTATTGCTATCTTCTGTCCCTTTGGATTAGGGGCTGTTATACCTTTTCCCTTGCCATCGCTTGAAGCACCAACAGAATTTATAACTCCATATATCCTATCACCATCCCTTATAGCATCTGATAATCTTTTTAAAACATATATTCCAACAGCCTCAGCCATAACAAATCCATTAGCCCTCTCATCAAAAGGAAATGATCCATCAGCAGAAAGTGCACCTATCTTACAAAACTTAACATAAGCAGCAGGGCTCATCATCTCATCAGCTCCACCAGAGATCATAACATCAACCTTACCTGATCTCAAAGCCATGACAGCATAATCAAGAGCAGCAAAGGACGAAGCACACGCCGCATCAACAGTCAGGTTTGGTCCATTGAAATCAAATACATTTGCGACTCTGCCACTGGTAATATTTGCAAGCTCCCCAGGCATAGTATCCTCTGTTATTTCAAGTATATTATCATCAATTCTCTTTTCATAATCTTCTATAAATTTTTTCTTTTCATCATCAGTCATTTTCATAAAGGCATCTGTTTCAAAAAACAAATATTCATTAAAAAACTTGTAAACCCTTAAATCTGAAAACTCCTTCTTCATAGCACCCATAGCATTTGCTATTACAACTCCTACGCCTTTAGGATCCCATTTATTTGGAGAATAACCCGCATCATCAAGTGCCATCTTAACCGCTTCTATCGTAAGCTGCTGAAGCCTTGAGATCTGAACAGCAGAGGATGGTGGGATCCTGTATTTTATAGGGTCAAACTTAAAATTTTCAATAAATCCACCTATCTTTGAGTATGTCTTATCCTTTGCCTTATGGTCATCATCATAATAGAGATGCCAGTCCCATCTATCCTTTGGGACCTCAGTTATACAATTTTTTTTGTTTATAATATTGTTCCAGAACTCATCCTTATTAAAAGCCTTTGGTGCTATTATACCTATACCAGTTATGGCAATCTTTTCATTTTTAAAAATCATATTAACTCCTTTTATCAGATTTTGGAAGTTTTATAAACAAAGGAATAAGGGTGAAATGGAAGAATGGAGGCTATGTCATACTCTAATTCAAACATAATAAGATTTTATAAAATATATAAACTTAAATCAAACCAATTTCTTAGAGAGTTTAAGAGGCTAATGCAACAAGAAAGATAAATCTGCTCAATTGACTATACTTCAATGTCTTTTGTTACCACTGAGGTGGACGATTAATGGCCACATAAAACTCATTGGTTGTATCAACATCTCTTGCAACCTTAGAGTAGTCACCCTCGCCAGTATGATAGTTAGCCTGCCATAACAATCTTAATGTAACCCTAACAATATTGTTTGGTAAGTTTTGCCTTCCGAAGATAGTTGCGCTGTATAAACCAATGGTTGGTGGAACCAAATTAGTTGATACAATGGTCCCACCTGCTGCACCGCATGGTGGATTTGATGGCAGAGAAACCACACTATTAGTTGCACAGTTTCCACCATTAAAAACCCCTGTATAATAATAAAGTAAATTGCCTGATAGACAGAAATAATGCCATGTTGATGTGTTATTGATATCTGGTCTACAGCCTAATGATGATGAAACAGGTGGTGGAAGCCTTGTAAAATTAGAAAAAAAGAAAAGATCGTTTGAATTGCTTCCACCCCATGGTAACTGAATTTCAGTTGCTGTAACAAGCTTATTTTTAATAAACTTTGTTGCAAGTGTTAATCTGTTCTTCCATAAATCCTCTCTGTATCTCTGATAGAAATAGTTATTAGCAGTTATATAAACGGTCGAGAGCGTTGTAAGCATAAAAGTAAATATTATAAGGCTAACAAGCAATTCTATAAGTGTAAATCCTTTTCTGTTATATATTCCCTTTTTCATAATCAATCCGGATAGTTAAGACTAAAACTCACCTGCTTACAGGCATTTAATCCCCAACCAAAGCCACAGTCGCTATCAGTTATTGTATAGGTAAAACTACAATTAGCAACAGATCCATCGCACAGCTTCGTCTTAAAAGGTTCGCTTTGTAGTATGTTAGTTATATTATGGTTACCGGCCTGCAATGCCCAACCAGTATATGTATCACACTGATTTCCGACATCAACAAAATTAATACAAAATTGCCAAGTTCCTTGAGGTGCTGATATTAATGAACCAGAGGTATCTGATGTCACATAATTTTTTAAAGCTTCTTGAACCATTTTTATTGCAAGCCCCGATATCTCTTTCTTATCACTCTTTTTTTGTGAGACCACACTTGATGTAAATATAGAAAATGTAGCCATCGTAACCATAGCAGTTATAAGAACTGAAACCACAACCTCAACCAGTGTAAGTCCCTTTCTTTTTTTCATATTTATTTTGGACAATCACTTGTATCAGGAACACCCGTTCCATACGCTCTACAATTTCCAACAGTATCAACCTCATACCTCCATACCTTAGCAGTATTAGAAGCACAGGCAATTATTCCACCATTACACCCACCACCACCGCATGTAGCAGTATCGCAGGAATAAAAGGCCCATTCTCCGCTCCAATCAGTTGTGGCTTTTGATGCTATATATTTTCTTGTTACAAGTAAATGATTATTGGTAACCTGGCCGCTTATATAAGCATTATTATCAAGCTGATACATCCTGTTCGCGTTTGCAATCATCTGTAATGTTGACAGAGCATCCATAGCCTTTGATGTATCTATCGTTTTTCTGTACTGAGGTACGGCAATGGTTGTAAGAATACCAATTATAAGAACCACAACCATAAGCTCTATGAGTGTAAAACCATTTTTCATCTATTACCTCCAACTAAATAGTGATCAGTGGTCAGTGATCAGTAATCAGCAAAACCTTAAACAGTGAGCAATGCCTGCCTGCCGAAGCCGCTTTGGCGTAGGCAGGGATAGTCGGTCAGTGAATGGTTAATTAAAGTATATTCCTTATCACTGATTCTGCCTACCACCAGCATATTTCTAAAACAAATCTTGCGATTTGTAGATAGGCAAATAAATTATCCGCCCTTTATCTGCGAAAGCTGGAATATCGGTATATACACAGACATAACAACCGTTCCTATAACACTACCAATAATTACCATCAGCAGTGGATCTATCATAGCAGAAAACCTTCTTAAAAATTGATCCATCTGTTCCTTGTAATAAACAGATAAAACATCTATCATATCAGGTAATTTTCCAGACTCCTCACCCATAAGCATCATATCGGTGACAAACTGAGGAAACGCCCCACTTCTCTTAAAAGAATCTGATATCATCTTACCACTTGTTATATCATTCTTTGCCTTTTTTAAAGCATTCTGTATTATCAAGTTTTGCTTAAAAGCGGTTTCAAGCACAGCTATAGAGTTTATAATACTAACACCGCTTTTTAAAAGAGTTGACATCGTGGTCAAACATCTCTCATAGTTTATACTTTTAATGAATCCACCAACAATAGGTATTGAAAACTGAAACTTATTCCAAGCTAAAAGACCCGATTCTGTTTTTATATAGCTTTTAAATGACCAGTAGCCACCTATAGCTACAATTATCATTATAAGCCAGTAATTCCTAACCACATATGAAAAGCCCATAACAGCCTTAGTTATTGCAGGAAGCTTCATACCAAAATCAGTAAATATCTGAGAAAATACAGGAACAATAAAGATAACAAAATAAAACAAAACCCCCATAGAAAGCATAAGAAGAACCGCAGGGTACGCAAAGGCTGTTATTATCTTGCCCTTTATCTCCTCCTGTGTCTCTTTATATGATGTAATCTGTCTTAATACCAGTGGCAGCTGTCCAGAGACCTCACCAGCTGATACAAGAGAAACCCATATATCATCAAAGATCTGAGGGTGCTTTTCAAGAGCCTTGTGAAGTGCACTACCAGACGATACATCCTTTGTTACCTGAAACAACACTGATTGCAAAGACTTATTTTCACTGTTCTCAGATAAAAGTGATAATGCCCTAACCAGTGGGACGCCACCTGCAACAAGTGTTGAAAGCTGTTCACCAAAGAAGCATATTTCCCTGCCTGATACCTTTCCACTACTCTTTTTTCTTAAAGCAAAAAGTCCTTTGGCACTTTCCTTCTCAGACTGTATAGAAAGTATAAAATATCCCTTGTTCTGCAAATTTGAAATTACATTATCCTCATCATCACTCTCCATTGAGCCTGTGGTAACATTTCCCTGACTATCCTGAACTGTATATATAAAACGCGGCACTCAATCCTCCTAAAAATTTACCAACTATCTAATTTAAATATTATATAAAAATTTACATCTCAACTATAGTAGTGGAGAGCATCTCCTCAACAGATGTCACACCAGCATAAACCTTTCTCCATCCACTTGCCCTTAAATCCCATCTCCCCTGTTTCTTTGTCACTTCTTTCATCTTTAACATATCAGGTTCATGGGTTATTATCCTCTTCAACTCCTCTGTTATAAAATAAGTCTCATATATTGCTACTCTTCCCTGATAACCTATATTAAAACACTTAGGACATCCCCTCGGCTTATAAAATATAACCTTATTCAGATCAGGCAATGGATTTATCATAGACTCCCTTCGAAACATCTCCAGCTCTTCCTGTGTTGGTTTATATGGTTGTTTGCACTCAGGACAAAGTCTTCTAACAAGCCTCTGAGCCTCAGTCAAAAGGAGTGTTGATGCTAACAGATATGGTTCCACTCCCATATCTATCAACCTCGGTATGGCTTCTATCGCATTGTTTGTATGCAGTGTTGATAGAACAAGGTGACCTGTCATAGCAGCCTTTATACAGGCCTCAGCTGTTTCATTGTCCCTTGTTTCTCCAACCAGTATGACATCAGGATCCATACGAAGAAATGACCTTAGTCCTGCTGCAAATGTTAAACCTATCTCAGGCTTTATCTGTACCTGACTTATCCCATCTATTTTTACCTCAACAGGATCCTCAAGCGTTAAAAAATTCATCTCAGGCGTTTTAATTGTTGTAAGCAGTGCTGCAAGGGTGGTAGTTTTACCTGAACCTGTTGGTCCTGTAACAAGTATAAGGCCATGAGGAGAATCTGCAGCCTGAAAAAAATCTCTCTTCTGCTCAGGATCTAATCCCATTTTATCAAGATTAAGTTCAACGCTACCCTTGTCCAGCAAACGCATAACAAGCTTTTCGCCAAAAACTGTCGGACATGTAGCAACACGAACCTCTATGGTTCTGTTCTGATATCTTATAGAGAAACTACCATCCTGAGGCAGTCTTTTTTCAGCAATGTTTAATTTTGATAAAATCTTAACCCTTGCTATGACATTATCAAAAAGATCCTTAGGTGGGTTTGTTCTTTCATGAAGCACACCATCTATTCTAAATCTTAATGAAATCTTTTCGTCATATTTTTCCAAGTGGACATCGCTTGCTCTTTCAGCTATCGCCTGCTTTAATATGGCGTTAACAAGCTTTATTGCTTGAGCACCGCTTGATTTGCTCATTATTGCTTTATCCAGATCAAGCTTTCCATCGGCAGTCATAGAATCTATATCATTTGTATCCTCAGCTGAAGCCTTTGAATCCACCACCTCATCTATGAGATGAGTCTCAGATTGATAAAATGAGTCAATAACCTTTAATATCTGAGCCTTCGTGGATATGAAAGTTTGTACCTCCATACCAGTCATAGCCCTTATGTTATCAATAAGCATAAGATCAGTTGGATCAGACATTGCTATGGCAATCATCCCACCTTCGACAAAAAGTGGGATTACATAGTTATCCCTTGCAAACTTTTCAGTTATTATCTTCTCCATCCCCTGACCCTTTTCTGGTTTTAAAATCTGATTTGAAACAGATGCATATGGTATTCCTAACTGTTTTGATAAAGCTATTACGAGCTGTTCTTCATTTATATAGCCCAGCTTAACAAGAGCCTCACCTATAAGCCCCTTGTTTTGCTGCTGATATTTAAGTGCCTTTGTTAATTGTTCATCATTGATTATGCGTTGCTCTATTAATATTTCACCTAATTTCTTTCTTGACATATTTTTAAAAAAAATTAATCCACTAATATAGTTGGTGTTATAAATATCACAAGATCTGTATTTGTTCTCCTCGTGCTAGTTGATGTAAAGAACCATCCTATAACAGGGATATAACCCAACAGCGGGACTTTCTTTATGGTCTTCTGCTCAGTAGATGAAAGCATTCCGCCGATAACAACAGTCTGACCATTTTTGACCCTGACCATTGTCAAAGCTCCCCTTGTAGTTGGATCTAAAACAGTTGTGCCCTGTATCGTAACAGCTGAGGTCATGGTATCAGAGTATGATGGTTGTACTAACATGGTGATATAACCCTCTTTGTTCACCTGAGGTGTTACCTTTAAAGTCAAACCAACCTTTATCCTCTCCACCCCACTTGATGAAGAGCCAGCATCTCCACCTGCTGACACAACAGTTGTCTGTGAAGCCACAGCAGCATTCTTTGATATTGTAACTATAGAAGTTTTGTTGTTCATAGCTACAATCTTTGGTGTTCCTAAATATCTTGCCTCACCCCTCGAGATCATCGCCCTAAATATTGCCTGAAGCTGAGCCAAGCTGAACACGCCATAATAAACTCCCTGCGGACTTGTTTTACCGGTAGAAAATATTGGATCCATAGACCCGCCACCGCCACTGCTGCTTGAAGAGCTATCCCCACTTGTGCTTCCAATATTTGTTATTTCTGGGGTGGCAGGAAAAAAGCTGTTATCGGTTCCACCTGAAAACATACCAGGTCTTAAAGGCCAATCAGTAAGCCTTGCTGGACCAGCGAAATATGCAAGTGTCCCATCAGTCCCCCCCCACTCTATTCCTAAATTGTTCAGTCTATCAGTGTTTATCTCAACAATCCTTGCCTCAATAAGTATCTGAGGGGCTTTTTTATCAAGCTCAGCTATTATCTGCTCTATCTGTGGGAAAACCTCTGGTATATCAGTAACTATTATACTGTTAGTCCTTGCATCCACTGCAATACTCCCATATTTCTTGCTCAAAACACTTCTTATTATTTTTACTATATTTATACCACCAGAATCATCTTCCTTTTGACCTGAAGATTCATGGCCAGAATTAATAGACATAAGCGAATTGTTATTGCTATCACCTAAATCTAATTCATTATCCTTTTCTGTGAGTGGAATAAGAGGTATATAGTTTAATGTATAGATTTTTGTTACCATATTAGGTTGAGTCGCTGTTCTTCTTGTTATTATATATGTGCTGCTTCTTCCTATTCTCTGATATGTCAATCCTTTAACTCTCAGAAGGATTTCAAGAGCTTCTCTCACAGTCGTCTTTCTTAAAAAAACCGTTATTCGCTTATTGACCACGTCATCGCTTATAATAAAATTAACATTTGATTGAGCAGATATTATATCAAGAAAACTTGTTAACGGTGCATCCTTAAGCCTTATCGGTCCTATCTTTTTATCCAGCGGTGATATATCCTCAGACTCCTCATAAAGAGGAGACTCTATAACAGCATCAGCCTTTATCGGTGAACCTGGGGTCTGAGTCTTTGATGGTATGGTAATGTTGGATGTATCAGCAGAGTTGGTATCATCAAGTATTGGACCGCCCATATCTGAATCAAAACTATCCTGATTTGACTGAGCAAAAAGATAAAATGGACACAAGATAAACAAAAAAGATATTATTATTCTACACATTACTCCTCCTACTTCATAATAAGCTTATAGTTTTTTCCATTATACCTTATAATGACATAACCAGAATAAACCTTAACAAGGGTAAACTCTTTTTTATATGGCATTCCTTCCTGAACCATCTCTCCATTTATTATAGCATATTTACCGACTATACCCTGAAGCTTGTACTTTTTTAATGGATCTTCCTTTTTCTTCTTTTCAACAGGCTTACCTATCATTGCCTGCATCCTTTCTTCCTCTTCTCTTTTCTTCTGTTCTGCCATAAGTCTTATCTGTTCATACTCCACAGGACTTAGAAAAGGATCTCTGTTTGATTTTGGAGAAAAATAAGATTTCACATTAAAACCTTCCTCAGCAGAGACAACAGGAGATGATGAGATATCAACACCCTGACTTTGGGTTGAATTTATAACACTGTTAGATGATACCATATTATCTGAAACTGCCATTCTTATTTTTAACATATCAACAGAAGCATTCATATTAAAAGGGTAGATGAAGATTAATAATGATAACAAAGCAGCAGCATTTAAAAATATTTTCATACAACCCTCTCTGCAAATACAGTGGAAACGACAAGCGAGACATTAAGTTTCCCAAACTCACCTGATATCTTTGTGACAGTAAGACCTGATATATCAACAAATATATTATGATTCTCAATATCACTTAGGAACAAACCGAGAGTATGGTAATCCGTTATAAAATGTACCCTTTTAGAAACAAGATAAATATTTTGGTCTGCCAATTTTATCTCTTCCTGACTTTCTATATTAGTGAATACTATCTTATATTTTGCTGCAGTAGAGTTTAAAAGCGTGTTAAGCCATTCATCCTTTTCAGTTATAGGAGGAAATGAATCAATATAATTGTTTGTTTCTTTTTTTAGTGTAACATATTCATTATAAAAACCACTTAGATTCTTCAATTTGGAGAGTTCTGTAATATCAGAATTCAGTGTGCTCTTGTTTGAAGCGTATATAAGATAAGATATCATTATAGCACCTATAGAGTACATAAGTGGTTTTTGAAAAGGTTTCATCCCCTTTTCAATGTAAACAGACTGAATGTCTGATATAAGATTTTTTACCTCTTTAAAGAGTTTATCACTTAAATTATCAAAAAATTCTTTTATTTTTTTCTGGTTCATAGTTTACTTTTATCAAAATTACAGTTTATTGAAAAAGATGCAGATGAGATATCATCATTTTTATTATAGCTTCCATATGTCTGAGGATCATTGTTGCTAGCCTTATAATCAAGTTTTCCAGGTGGTGCACATATATAAAAACTTTTGCTCTTCCTTATCTCCTTCACAAAATACTCAATATAGTAAGTCCTAGCATCACCAGTCAAAAGAGTCTCACCATTCATTGACAAGGATATCTGTATACCACTATCAGGGTTTAACATAAAAGGGTTTGAATAAATAAATTCTTTAATCCACAGATCTTTGGGTATTATATCCGCCAAATCTGAAAGCCGGCTTGATACATAATCTCTCTTAATCAATATTCTGTTAAATATATCTCTACTTTTCTTCATCTTTTCAATTTTTTTATTGGTTTCATCCGCAGTTAAATTTTTAAACTCAACCACCTCAGGCATCTGAACCATATACTGAGATATATCCTTTGATATAAAGTGTATCCTTATGGTGTTGATCAAAAAACTTAAAAGAAAAAGTGAAGATATCACACCTGCAATTATAGATATGTTTTTCATCACAATTTTATCAAATCTCTTACTCTTTTCTATCTCTGATATATCAATAGAATACTGCTCCTTTGTCTGATTTTTTATTGATGAGGATATACTTAAAATGGTTGAAAAACTAAAATCAGGTGATACTATTTTATCTGAAAGTTTTACGACTTCAGGCTTTATACCAACATCCATTTCAATATTCTTTATCCATAGCTCAGGAATACCTTCAAAGACAAAAACTTTCTTTACATCCATATTCGGTATCATTCTTTGAGCAAAAAGTATAGAACCCTTAAGATCAAGCGTTCTCCTTTCTGAAAACGATGAAGACTTAGAAAAAGAAAGGCATCTGAACATTATAGGGATATTTTCATAAGTAAGCACAGTATAGATATCATCATCAGATGAATAGATAAATATTGAAGGCTCAAAAACTTTTGTTACAGTATGAAAAAATCTTATAGCAGCAAAGGCAGATGGTTCTACAAGCTCTAATTTTATTCCTAAATTTTTAAGCTGCTGTACCAGAAATTCTGTTGTCTTTTTTTGAGTAACAGAAAAAGCAACTCCAATCTTTGAACGATCACTCATCTGGTATGCATAAAAGTCGTAGCCTAACTCATCGAACGAAACTGGTATGTATTTCTTAGATTCTATAGGTATAGCCTTGTTCCAAAATTTTCTATCTATATAAGGCATTGCAAAAAATCTTGTTATAGAAAAATCATGTGAGAGTGACACTACAGCAGAGTTAGACTTGAGATTAGATTTTTTTATTGCATCCTTAAACGCTGTAACCCAACTCTGCTTCTCGCTGAAAAAATCATTGTTCAGAGAAAGAGGTTTTACTATTCCCTCAGGCTTAAAATTTGTAGGGACATGTACCGTTTTGTTTACATTTATCTTGTCTTTATTTAATGTAGCAACAGATATCGCTATATCATTTATATCAATATATATGCCAATGGTTTCCTTTATATTATCCTTTTTGATCATAAAACTACTTCAGTCTAACCTCTACTATGGTTTTATTAAAATCAGTGACCTTGCTGTAAACAAGTATATTATTTTTGTTTATCTTATAATTCTTCACCAAAAAATTTTTCACAACATTGGCTCTTTTAAGTGCTGTCGTCTTTGGCTTTGATTCGTTGGAAGATGAATATCCTACAAGAACAATCTTAGAACGAGGATACTTTTTATAATCTGAAATAAATTGTTTGAGCCTTGTCTTGCTGTTCTCTGTTATTTTAAAAGTTTCTGAGTCAAAATATACCTTATAAAAAACTTTACTCGCTGGAGGCAATTTCTTTGATGCCTTAACATTCTTAGCTGTATTCTTTGATGATAATGTCTTAGATGATATCTTTGCAGATGAATTAGAGCTATTATCAGAGTCTGTTTTTTTATTTAAATCAGTATTTTTATTTCCACCGATATAAATAGTCTTTTTTGCAAAGGAAGTGTTTCCTTTTGTATCTGAAACCTCTAAATAAAACTCATATGTCCCAACATCATAATAATTACCAATAAACTTTTCCCTGCCATTAAAAAGTATCTGGGATGAAGTTGGCTCTGTGCCCTCAATCTTTTGTATTGAAAATGACTGACCATTTCTATCCAATTTGTTTACAAGAAGCTTCCAGCTACCAATAGGATTCTTTCCCATTATTACTGAAAATTCTATTATGGCTGCCTCATCCTTTGATATATTTATATTATCAGGATAAATTGATACATAAGCCCCAGGTGATGAAAGATCAGGTGAAAATGTATCAGGCTGTTTGTCATAATTAAGAATCAAAAGAGTTCCATCAAGGTCATCAATCTTTTTTGATATTGATATATTCGAAGCCAACATATCAAGTTTAACCTTTGTTAGAGATAACCCAGATGACATAAAATACGAATGAAGGACAGATGCCTTTCTAACATCAAGTATTTTCATGTTTCCCACGGCAGCACCATTTGGGACCAGCGTAACAGAAACATTTCCAAGCGACACAAGCAAACCAGAGATAAGCTTCATTTTGTTTACAACTTTAGTATTAAAAGTGAGGTCAGTGTTAAATATAACATCATTTTTTAATAGTATATAAAGAGGCTTTTCGTTGTTATCATCCATGTAAAGTTTTGCAAAATTTTCTTTGTAAAGAGAGAGAAGGATATTGGATTTTATTTCCTTTAATTTAGCAGATACTTTATCAGCAAGCATATCATCACTCTTTGCATATGAAACAGAATTACTAACTCCCTTCTCGTTATTAAGGGTAACGCTATCATTTGTAACAGATTTGGTTGTAGCTGCTGGCTGTACAATCTGAGGCGTATTGGCAGAAGAATCAACAGTTTTTATGCTGACACTATTAGCATTTTTGTTGGATTCTGGAGATATACCTGTTGTTATCTTTGATATGTATTCGTTGGCCAGAGCTTTTTCCTCAGGAGTTCCCTGAACAAGTATATCCATAAACCTGTCCATAGCATCAGTATTTTTACCCTCATGGTACAAGGTTATAGCCTGCTTCATCTGTCTTGAATAATTTTCTTCTCCAAAAAAAGTTGTGGTGGTTAAAAGACACATAAAAAACAATATAAATTTTTTATTCATAAAAATATTATCCATAAATTATATTAAATTTTTATCTCATTAATTTTAACTTCTTTAGCTTATCCACCGCTTCACTGTTTTGAGGGTTTACTGAAACATAATCCTCAAGCAAAGCTATTGCATCATCATTTCTTCCCATCTTCTCATAAACAGCAGCCAGCGAATACCTTGCTCCATTAAAACTTTTATCTTCCCTTATTATATCCTTTAAGAGCCTCTCCGATGTTTCATAATCCTTAGTTTCAAAGCAATACTTGGCTTTTAAAAATTTAAATTTTGAAAAATCACCAAAGTCTTTTTCAAGTTTGCTTAAGCTCCTGCCTAAATAATCAGCATCAAAAATATTGTTCAAATACACATCTCTATATATTTTAATAAATTCAAGAGTTTTTTTATCACTATTTTTTGAGATTCTTTCAAAATTACTCAGATATGAATTATTCAATGGTTCATTTATGAGAGCAAGTTTGTAATAGTAATAAGCCTTGTTATAATCTTTTTTAATCTCATATATATAACCGAGTATGCTCATGATATATGAGTTATATCTGTGAATTTTAATTCCGTCAGACATAATCCTTTCTAAATCTGCAGCATATTTTGCTGGAGCGGCAAGCATTATCTCAGCTATAGCATAATATGATTTTTCATTCATAGGATTTATCCAAAGCGAAGTTCTGAAATTTTTTATTGCATCATCATTCATCATATTCTTTTTTTCAATCACACCTAAATTAAAGTATATTTCATCATATCCTGCGTTGGCATCTATAGCCTTTCTATACATAAATATTGCATTCTCTGTATCATCAAACTTTGTGTATGCATTTGCAAGCTCATAATTGGTATTAACATCCTTAGAATTAAACTTATAAGCCTTCTCAAGTTCTACCCTTGCACCAACATAATTACCACCTCTCATCTTCTTAAAGCCTTCAAAATAATAAACCTCCCTCATGAACTGCAAAGACCAAACAACAATTACATATATAAAAAAAGCAGATATCAACAAAGCAATAAGTTTTATCATTTTCTTAAATTCTATATGAATATTCTTTGTCCCAGTCTTTAAAGAAACACTTCCTAAAAGCCAAAAGAAAAGAAGTCCAGGCACAGAAAAATGCATTGAAACATTAAGAAGATTATCAACCAACATAGAAGAAACTGAAGAAACTGCTGTTATAAGAAAAAGCTTTTCATTGTTATCTGAATCTGATCTTATGAACTTGAGAAAAAGATGAAAAAATAAAAACAGAAAAAAGAATGAGATTCCTGCGCCAAGTATTCCTGTCTGAGACAGTATCTCCATTATCTCATTGTGAGCATTGTTTGCATGTGTCCTTATCTCTTTTGTAGCAGGGAAATCCCTCATCAGTTTACCCTGATAGAATGGATAAAAAAGCTCAAAACTTCCCCAACCATTTCCGGTAACAGGATTTTCTTTAAACATCATCATTCCACCAGTCCATATCAGAAGCCTCTGATGAAACGATGGATATATCTCATCCTCTTTCAAATTAAGTGTAAGTTTTGAAACACTATTCTTTGCTCCATCATATATTCTGTTTATTACTCCAAAGCTCAAAGGCTTTAAATTTTGATCAGGCCATAATAAAAGAACAATTACAACAGTTATCAATAATTTATTAAGACTTTTAAGATTTAATGCTATAAACTTTCTATAATCTTTAAAAGAAAATAAAAAAACAACCATAAAAAATAATCCTATGAGGGTTGATCGTGTAAGGCTTGCAAAGATCATTCCTGCATATGAAAGAGTAAAAACAAAATAAATTATTTTATCCCATCTGTTTTTGGATTTGGCCATATAATAAAATGAAAAAGGTATAAGCATAAGGACATAGGATGAGACAAAGTTAGGATTTCCGAATGTGCTTACCGCTCTCCTCCCATATGGATTTAAAATCTTAGGCCATATAAACTCAAAGCCAAAGTACTGAAGTATTCCATAAGCTGATGCAAAAAATCCTGATAGCATTGCTATTTTTATGATGCTGTTCTGTGTTAGAGCAGCTGTTTTTTTAAACAGGTATATAAAACCAGCTAACCATATCAAAATCCCATAAATATCAAAAAAGTTTGAATCAGATTTAAAATATGGGAATAAAAACCAGCTTATCCCCCAGATCACAATAAATGCAAAGCTATAATTATATTTTGGAACATCATCAGCTTCAAATGGAATCTGCATTGAAAGAAAAAATGGGACAAGACAGTTTACAATAGTAAACATCCATACCCTGTGAAGCTCACTTATGATTGATGGCCTATAAAAGTTTGAATGACCAAAATAAGAAATAACAGAGCTGATAAAAAATGCCAACAATACAATCAAAAAAGTTATTAAAAGAGAATTTATTTTAAGATCAATACTCTTGTTCTTAAACCACAAAAATATTAGATATAGTAAAAATACAGATAGCAATATATTTACAACTGTTATCTGAAAGTAATAAGGATTTCTTGTTAGATCTGTAAAAAAGATAAGTGGTGATAAAAAAAATAGTAATAAAGCAATAGATATTGCAAACTTACTATTTTTTATCTGACAATCCATATCTTATTTTATCCCTATCATACCCCTTACTGTAGCTATATTCTTTTTTGCAGGCTCAAAGGATGGATCTATATCAAGTGCAGTTTTATAATTCTCATATGCTTTTTTATAATCGCCCATCATAAAATATATACCAGCTAAATTTGTGTATACCTCCTGAAGCCCAGGATATATCTTTGGATCCCTGTGATCAACTCCATAAACGCTTTGAGCAGCAAGAAATTTATGACTATGACATTTCCATGCATCTAGATAATGGAGATATTCCTCCGCTGCTTTTTTAAAGTCTCTCTTATAAATCCATATCTGAGCCCTCCTAAAATAATTATATGGAAACACCGGATCAAGATTCTGATAAAGATCAAATCTTTTCATAGCCTTATCAAGATATCCAAAAGCCTCATCATTTTTGCCATGAGATCTCTGGAACTCTGCCATCTTTAGATATAAAGATCCCACTTGATAGTGAGTTTGGACGTAGTTAGGAGCAATGCTCCTGACCTTTTCATACATATCAAGTGCCCTGTCAAAATCAGTCCTAGCAACATTATTCCTATCTCCCCAATCCTCTCTATAAAACTTATTCATGTCAAATCTATCAGTAAAAACATTACCCATAAAATAATATGCCATTATAAAAGAGGGATTATCCTTTACAACCTTATTATAATATGTAAGAGCCTCATCCCATTTTCCCTGCCTTGAAAAGAATATAGCCATATTATGTTCCATATCTCCCTTAAACCATCCCCAGAAATAATAAATAGGAAAACATGAAAATGGAAGAAAAAAAACCATCACTATTAAAGGAATAAAGATGTTAGATGTTCTGATAAGAACTCTAAAAAATGTATAACACAGATAGCCAATAATAAAAAGAAGGACTCCCCAACCACAGAGCCAGAGTATTGTATCTCCAGTCTCATTAAAGTTAGAAAATCCACCCTGAACAATTGAAAATTCACTTATTATCTTATAAGCAAAAAACAATAGAACTCCAATGGCTAAAAAATTTAATATCTTAACAGCAATATTTTGATCTGATTGAATAAGCAGATTATTTTTCTTTTGATCACCAACCATATAGTGGAATTCCCAGAGGGCATGGCCCCTTGATAAATTTATTATCACAGCAGGAAGAAGTCCAAAATAAACCCCTGATGAAACAAACCTCATACTTACGTCAGTAAAATTATGTATAAGCATTCCCAAAAAGGCAACTAAATAACCAAGTATATCAAATGCCCTCTCCTTTTCTTTATTTGTAACATTAAACTTTATGGCTCTCAAACCAGTTATTGTTGTAAAAATTATTATCCAGTAAAATATACCAGATCCAAGGATCCCATTATCAAGTATTTGTTCCAAATGCTCATTTTCAGAGTGATCAGTTTCAGTATTATGTTTGCCCTCTATGTGAAATATAATAGGTCTTCTATATGCTGGATAGAGTGGTCTAAATGACCCGACACCACTACCAATCAAAGGATGCGTCTCAATCATCTCCCATGTACTCAGCCATGTGGCCACTCTAAAAGGAACTGATGATTTACTTGTTTTTAAAGCATACTGAACAACTCCACCTGCTATTAAAATAGCAAGGAATACAAATCCAATATAAATCCATCTTATTATTTTTTTGTTAAGGCTGGTAAAATAATATATATATATTGCAATAAATATAAGAAAAGAGATTCCAAACCCTATCCATGCCCCCTTGGTATATGTGTTTATTATGCAGAATACATCAAGCACACCCAGAAAAAGCAATGAGACTGATCTTTTTTTAAGGGACTGAGCAATAATTATAGGCAACATCAAAACGAGATAATTTGCAAAAAAATTTGGATTGCCATAAGTTGAAAAAATCCTCTTTAAAAAAGCTCCCCTCCATACAAATGGATCAAATCCTGCTCCAACACCCCTCGGAGGGAAATAATTAACGTCTATCCACTGAACAATGCCATATGCTATTGCAATCCATGCTGAAGCAAGCAGAAACTTGGTAAGCCTATCCAGTGCAGTAAGATCAAACTCCCTTATTATAATAAGTGATACAAAGGTATAAAGCATATATCTAACAAAATCATCAATAGCCCACTGCTTGTATGGTTCATTTATAAAAGAGAAACATATGTATACAAGATATGCTATGAAAGGTGCTAAAAAAACAAAATCATCCATAGTAAATGCTTTTTTTCCTTCCATGATAATAAGTGAAAGCCACATAGCAACAAGCGAAAAACCGCCCATCTGAAGGAGTGTTATCTTCACCTGAGCTGAATCATAGGTTCTCAGATAAAAAGAGCTTGAAATCAACAAATAAAGAATAGGCAAAAAAAACTGTATGGCCTTTCTGAGTATTGATACTGATGGTTTTAAATCAAAACCATCAGCAACAACTAAATTTTCTTTTTTCATAAAAACTCCAAATCAAGAGTGGTCAGATATCAAAAGTTAAAAAAACAAAAAGCAGATTTAAAAAAACTTTATTTGCCTGACTTCTGTTTTCTGTCTCTGCCTAAGCCGAAGCGGCTTTGGCAGGCAGGCACTGATCACTGACCACTGATCACTGTTTTGTCTTTTGCTGACCACTGTATTAGTGATCAGTGGGTAGTTAACAGTATTCAGTAAAAGGAAACCCTTATTCATTAACCATTATTGCTTTCTGTCTTCTGTCATCTGACTTCTGACATCTGTTTCCATTAAACAACCAGATAACTAGACAACCAACTTCTCTGTCCTCTGTTTAAGAGAGCCAGGGAAGGGATTTGAACCCTTGACCTGCGGTTTACGAAACCGCCGCTCTATCCAACTGAGCTACCCTGGCAAAAATACTCGTATTATTAAATAATATAAAATTTGTTATCAAATTGAAAAATTGAATTAACTATTTAGGGTTTGGATAAAAAACATTTTTTCAAGAAAAAACGCTGTTATCTTTTTAGGTAACAGCGTTTAATTTTTCTGTTTTTGTTAAAATACTATCTTTTTGTTTTTAATGATTGCAGCATCGAAAAAAGGTTGTCGGTAGCAGATTTTATTGAATCTCTTATATCTTTAACCTTTTCCTTGTCCCATTTGGAAACATCATCCCTTAGAAAGCTTGTTTTATCCACCCTGTTATCAAAATAAGCAAAAGGCAGGTAATACTTGACACCATCCTTTTTAACTGCAACAGATCCCTCTATATCAGAGTTTTCTACTAGATAAAACATATCATCCGAGCCATAGTCATTGAGCATAACTTCCATAGGAACGCCATGATGAAGTATTGAACCCGGATCATTTGGGTTTGCCCTCGCATTATTCTTTCTTCTTGATTCCTCAGGAGTGACCCATATATAGAGTATCACTGCTTTTTCAAGTATACTTTTGCTGAGCTTTGAAAAAGAATAATCATAGCCAAATGGCTCTTTCAAAGGCATTGATGAACCATCCTTACCACCCCTTGCAAACTCTATTATTATGGTCTTATCAGAAAAATCATCAGTATAGTTATCATACTTATCATCAAGTATTTTTTGAGCTTCATCTGATATCTCTAATGCAAGTTTATCAAGAGTGTTAGAATCAAGCTTTTTTAATCTGTAATCAATGCCAACAGCCTTTGCAGAATCCTCTATTCTGTCAATAAGCCATTTTCCTGGATTTACAGTATATTTCTTACCAGAAATCATATCCTCATAATCTCTGTTAATTATTTCTGTAAGAGTTCCCCAGTCATAGGAATTTATAAAAGGTTTGTCAGCAGAAAAGAAAAACACTCTTTCCTTACCGAGAGAAGCAAGTACATCATCTATCCTTCTCATCATATTTACATAAGGAAAATCATCCAGCTGCAGGTTCTTTCCTATATGGAAATCCTCAACAAGAGCTTTTTCATCAACATTTTTTAAAAACCTTCTGACCTCAGATTTACCTGAGGCTGGTAGTGCTGTTAAAAGAACAATGTCAAAAACATTCTTCATATAATCCTCCAAGATATTTTTTTAGTGAACTAAAACTCAAACTTTCTTATTCCTTTTTATTTCCACTGTTAGCATTAGATTCAGTGGATGAAGAGAGATCCTGTGCAGTAGATGTTGAAGTTGAAACAGTTACAGTGTCTGTTGATCTTACAATATCTAAGAGTTCCACATCAAAAATCAACGTGGACCCACCAGGAATAACAGGGTCTATTCCATTGTCACCATATGCTAAATCAGAAGGACAGCCTATCCTTGCCTTAGAACCAACCCTCATATTTGTCAACGCCTTTGTCCAGCATGGAATTACCTGATTTAAAGGAAACTCAACAGGCTCCCCTCTCTTATAAGAGCTATCAAACGTGTTCCCATTGATAAAATAACCATTGTAATTAACCCTTACAACATCGGTTGAGAGAGGAATATCACCTGTGCCTTCATTTGAACTTATCATAACAAGCCCACCATCCAACTTCTTTGCTCCCTTTTCCTTGCTCATATTACTAAGATAGTTTTCTCCATCCTTTTTATTCTTATTAACATTCAAATTCTTTTTTTCGTTTATAAAATTATTAACTTTCTCATAGTTTATAACTTCCTTATAATTAAGCTTTTTCTGCATACCATCTGTAAAACCCTTTATCAGCTGTTGAATCTCTTCCTTTGTAAACTGATATTCGCTTAAATTCCTTGTCACAGCAGCACCAAGCATATATGCACTTGAGTAAGATGGCGTGGAAGTTTTAACCTCTTTACCCTTGGCTTTATTCTGAGCACTAACAGACAAAACAGACAATACAAATACTCCAATCAAAAAAACACTTTTTTTCATATAAACCTCCTATAAATAACAATCTCAATAAATAAATGATAGCATTAATAAAATATAAAAGTCAAAACATCATCTTTTAATTATAGATGCAAGCATTGATGCAGCAAGGATTAATAGTATAGCACAGAGAGATGTGATAGGAGAAATGATTATAAAATGAGACAAAAACATTTTCAAACCGACAAAAACAAGGATGATAGCTACACCAATCTTAAGATATTTGAAATAGTCATTAAGAGAAGCAAGTGCAAAATAAAGACTTCTAAGTCCTATAACAGCAAATATATTTGATGAATAAACAACAAGCCGATCCGTGGATATACCTAAAACAGCAGGGATTGAGTCCACGGCAAATATCAGATCAGATGATTCTATAACTATAAGAACAGCAATCATAACTGAAGGTATTAGTTTATTATCCTTTCTGATAAAAAAATTACCCGTTTTTTCTTTCATATCAATACCAATTTTTTTAGATATGAATTTTAAAGCTATATTATTTCCAGGGTCCATCTGCTCATCACCAGATACAACCATCTTTATTCCAGTGTAAACAAGTATTGCTGCAAAGATATATATTATCCATTCAAACTTATTTATTAAGGCTATACCGGCAAAAATAAATATTAACCTCATCACCACGGCACTCAAAACACCTATAACAAGAACCTTTGGCTGGTATTTTTTCTCTATATTAAAATATGTAAATATCATCAAGAAAACGAACATATTATCTATTGAAAGTGAATACTCAACCACATAGGCTGTAAAATATTCTATCATCTTATTTGTATCAAGGAAATGCCCCACGATACCACCGTACAAAGAAGCAACAAAGATCCATAAAAGGCAGAGAGAGATTGATTCCTTAAAAGATATTGAATGTGGTTTTAAGACTGAAAGTCTCAGATCAAATATAAAAAGAATTACTGCTAAGAATATAAAGATAATCCAGAGTATTGTATGTGGTGTCATAATTAAATTATACAAAATAATTATTTAGGATCACTAAAAAGTTATATATATACTCATTTAGTCATCAAGATGAAGACAGATTCATCAGGATGTAAACAGATATAATTAGTTATTTAGTCATCTGGTTGTTTAGGAATAAAAGAGTAACCTACGAGGTTACTTCTGGTCTTATTTTTGCTTCAGTCTTCTCAAATTTCATACGATCGTGTCAGAATGAAGGAAAACTATTTTAAATTTTATATCTAAACTGCAAGTTTTTTAATTATTCTTAATAAATCCAGTTAAGTTTTTTTAAAAATTGTTTTTTTTGTCGATTTTTTTGGATTGGATAACGAATAATAAAATTTCCTCCCCCAAAATAACTAAACAACCAAATAACTAGATAACTTTTTCGAGTATCTCCTGTTATAACTTTATCGGAAAAATTATTTATTGAAGTGTTATTGCGGGGGTAGGATTTGACTACAAATAAAATTTGCTCACCGCAAATTTTTTCGCAGTCCGCTCCTCGCCCTCATAAATTGCACAATCGGGCTGCGGACTTTCAAATCCTACGAAAAGCCAAATCATTGGCTTTTCTACCCCCACAAAAAAAGTAAAATTTACAAAAAGCTTTTGTTTCTCTACTATAGTCTTTACATAATTAATTGCGTTTTGAAGTGTTATTGCGGGGGTAGGATTTGAACCTACGACCTCCAGGTTATGGGCCTGGCGAGCTACCGGGCTGCTCTACCCCGCATATATATTATAACAAATTTTAATGAAAATAAATATTAAAAAAAATATCAGATAATAATAACATGTAAATGCAAGGGAAAAAGTTAAAAGATGGAATCAAAATGATTAATCATATTTTATTCTATTTAATCTGATTAATCCTAAAACTTTAATTCTTAACTTATTTATTTAATACAAATCTATCAATCTGATTTAATGAATAATCATATGCTGTTATATCTATTTTATCACCATCAATATTTGTATATAAAAAAACTTTTTTCTCAACATTTGTATCTATGTTTTCTTGGTCATAACTCGGTGTTAAATAATTTTCGCTTCCACCAAGTGTTATATAAATAATACCTTTATCATCATAGACCCCATACTTAACGGGTTTTGTTCTTAAATAATAGCTGCTACCATTTTGGAAAACAATATCAACATTGTATTTTATAAAAAGTTCTTCAAGATCCTTAATATCATTGCTGGCTGAAGCTGATGGATACAAGGGATAATTCAATACAACAAATATCCATTTTTTATCCTTTGAATACTTGAGCACACCTTCAAGCCATATATACTGCTTGGAACCTGCAACAAGAAGCGGGGCAGCAGCAATATCATTGAATGAATTGTTGTCAATAAAAATAAAACGAGCCTTTGATATATCAACATAATAATAGTGTGGGGATAGACCATTTTTAGCAAAGCTATGATAAGAGGCATAGTTCTCTTTAAATATTTTATATCCCTTAGCCTTATTCCTCTCATCTCCATATTCTTGAGGACCTGGTGATATAAAAACTGGTTTTGAATTAATTATATTTAAAAATGGTATAAAAAATTTCTTATCAGTATCATCAATCATTCCTGATGATGAGATGTTTCCTGTGTGAATAATAAACATATAATCATTTTTTAAAGATGCAACGGAGCTTGAAAGCTCTACATTCTCCTCATCGCTGTTAAAACCATTGTTTGAAAAAGCAACAAAAGAAAATGATGAAATACTTTCATCATAAAAGCTTGTAAAAGTTGAACTGGATGAAATATATGAGTTTGTTGAAGCACTGAGGGGCAGATAAACATTATAACAGTATTTTTTGCCAGGCCTTATTCCATAAACATTGACTGAGTTATTAACTCTTGGAACCATAGGTATCACATATCTATCACACTTTGGAAATTCCCCCCAGCCCAGCCAGCTTAAAGATTGCGAGTCAAGAACATATCTTATAGCTAATTCTGAATCAGAAAGATTATCTATATATGGCCCCTTTACAATACTTACAGCATAACTATTTGGAATAAAAAGGCAGAATATCAAAAAAAAATTTTTAATCATAATTATTTCACAAACAGATCTATAACCTTGAACTTGTTTGCATCTATAATACCTCTATCAGTTATCTTTATCTCAGGTATTGGTGGAAGGGTCAAAAATGACATTGCCATAAAAGGATCAGGTAGCTCTGAGCCTAAGTACTTTGCCACCTCTCTGAGCCTTCTAAGCTTGGTTCTGACAAAATCAGCACTTCTGTCAGACATAAGCCCCGCAACAGGAAGAGGAAGTGATTCAAGTATCTGGCCATTTAATGCTGCACATATTCCACCCTGCATCTTGACCACGCCAACAGCTGCCTGATACATATCCTCGTCATAGGTTCCAACAACTATTATGTTATGAGAATCATGGGATATGCTTGATGCTATAGCACCCTTTTTAAGCTTGAAACCTCTGACAAGCCCCTTTGCTATCCTGCCACTGGCCATATGCCTTTCAATAACTGCAATCTTTAATATATCTCTTTCTGTATCACATGAAACATAACCACCATCAACCTTAACATCCTCCACAGTCATTTTTGTTATTATTTCATTTGGAATAACGTTTATAACCCTCGCTTTTTTTGATTCAGCCTTCAAAGCAAAATCATCATGCTCTATCCATCTCACATTTATTGTCCCTCTTAACTTTTCCTTGTATTCCTTTATTATTCCATCAACTATTTTCCCATTCTTTGAGACCATAACCCCATTTTTGAAAACCATTTTTATATTTATTTTTTTTAGATTATCAAAGACTATCATATCAGCAGAATATCCTGGAAGTATTGCACCCAAGTTATTAAGTCTAAAATACTCAGCCGTGTTTATTGTTGCCATCTGGATTGCTTTGACAGGGTCAACCCCATATTCTATTGCCTTTTTAACAAGATAGTTTATGTGCCCTTCATTGTTGATATCCTCAAGATGCCTGTCGTCAGTAACAAAAAGCATTTTTCTTGAGTTATCAGAGTTTACAAGCTTTATTAAAGATTTTAAGTTCTTAGCAGCCGTACCTTCCCTTATCATTATATACATTCCTGCTCTTAATTTTTCTCTTGCCTCTTCTATATTGCTGCACTCATGCTCAGATTTGATTCCACTGGATACATAGGCATACAAACCTTTGCCCGAGAGGAATGGAGCATGGCCATCTATAATCTTTCCATTTGCTATTGCTATTTTCATCAGGAGATCCCTATCACCGTTTAGTACCCCAGGATAGTTCATAACCTCAGCTATCCCTATAACCCTCTCATCGTTTAAAAGAAGTGAAAGATCATTTGCAGAAAGTGTTGCTCCTGACGTCTCTAAATTTGTTGAAGGGACACAGGATGGCAACATCACATAAACACCTAACATTGCATCTATGCTCGATGAGAGCATATACTTTATACCCTCTGTTCCAAGCACATTTGCTATTTCATGAGGATCTATGACAACGGATGTTGTCCCGCATGGAAGCACAACCTTCGCAAACTCTGGTATTTTTACCATTGAACTTTCCACATGTATATGACCGTCTATAAAACCGGGAGAAACATACATACCCTTTAAATCTATAACATTTTTAGCATCATAACTCCCAAAACCGACTATCTTACCATCGTGAACTGCAATATCAGTTTTATATATATCACCAGAAAAAGTATTTATAAGCTTTGCATTTTTAAGAAGAAGATCAATCTTTTTCTTATTCAATGAAATATCTATCCCTTTCTTTAAAGTTTCTACCTTTTTATTTATATCAATCATAAAATCTCCTTAATTAGTTGTCAGTGTTCAGTGATAAGTGCCTGCCTGCCGAAGCCGCTTCGGCGCAGGCGGGGTCAGTCAAACAACTAAATTTTCTTTAGTGCTCACCTGCTACTTTTCCTTTTACATTATGATTCACCACTGACTGCCTTTACCCAGTTAGAAGTAATCGTGGAAGGCTGTATCTCCCGCTTACGGCTGGAACTTCTAACGGGGTAAATAATATTCTACAAATTTTTATTTTACTTTTATTATTTATTTACAGATCAAAAATGCAACTGCAATAAAATGGAAATATAAGCTTATGATATAATGCTATTTTGTATAATTATTCTATGACATTATCATCCCTGATTCTGCTTGGTTTATTAGTTCTTATTGCAGGCTTTGTAGATGCTATAGCTGGCGGAGGAGGACTGATAACCATACCGGCATATCTTAACTATGGAATAACTGAAAGATATCTTTTAGGAACAAACAAGCTATCATCAACAATAGGAACATTTGCTGCCACAATCAAATATTTATCGGAACTAAAATTTAAAAGATCATATTTGATAATAATCCTTTGTTCATCAGCCATATTTTCTTCCTTAGGAGCATTTTTGATATCAGCCATACCATCCTATTTAATAAAGATAATAATAATATGTGTTATTCCACCGCTTTCCATATATCTCATATCAAAAAAAAATTTCGCAACAGTTGACAGAACTAAATTTGTTTCAAAGAAAAAACTGATAACACTTTCGCTAATAAACTCATCAATATGTTCATTTTATGATGGGCTTTTAGGACCTGGAACTGGTAGCTTTCTTGCCACAGGGTATTCAATTATAGGATATGATATACTGAGTAGCACTGCTCTCGCAAAGTTTACGAACCTTATATCAAACATATCAGCACTGATAACATTTTTAATATTAGGAAGAGTTGATATAAAAACAGGGATTTTTATGGGTTTTCTTTCACTCATAGGGAATTATGCTGGTGCACATATTGCTTTAAAAAAAGGAGTTTTTATAATCAAGCCAGTTTTGATAATAGTATCAAACATTATTCTTCTAAAAGTAATCATTGATTTGCTAAAATAATATTATACCTATGAGTCTCAAAATAAAGACTATCAAAAATCCAAATATAAACCAACTGAACCAAATAAAAGATATCTATATTGATGCAGGATGGTGGTATGACTACGATAATATAAAAAGGCTTCAAAAAATTGTTAAGAAAACCTATCTATTTATTATTGCAGAGCTTGATGGTAAGATAGTAGGCATGGCGAGGGTTATATCAGATGGTGTAAACGATGCATATATACAGGATTTTGCTGTCAAAAAGAAATTTAGAAAAAATGGGATTGGAAGCAAAATAATAGAATATATAATTCTATATCTAAAAAAAAGAGATTTTAAGTGGATAGGGCTCATAGCTGAAAAAGAAGCATATTCACTGTATAAGAGATTTGGATTTAAGATGGATGCAGATAAAAAACCAATGATATATGAAACTAAAAAAGCTTGAATACGATGATATTAAAAATGTTGTAGATTTTATAAAATCTAATCCTCAGAAACTCTCTCTCTACAACCCAGCTACCATATCGCTATGGAATGGTTGTATCTATGATGTTTATTTCACCATAGAAGATAATATTTTAATAATAGCTGAGGTTGAAATAGAAAACAGTAATAATAAGAGACTGATGCTGCCAGTAGGCAAAAAAATTGCTCCTGAAAAACTTAAAGATATAATGAATTTGCTTGGGTATAAATATGTATATTATGTATCTGAGGAGTATATAAATGAAAACAGAAATGAACTTGAACAGATATTTGCTATATCAAGGCAGGAAGAATATGATGATTATGTTTATCTTACATCTGAACTGAGTGAACTAAAGGGAAGCAAATACTCACCAAAAAGAAACTTGATAAATCAATTTCTAAAAAACTATTCTGATCTTTTTGAAATAAAGCCATTAGCAGTTGAAAACATTGATGATGTGATAGAACTGACAAATAATGTTTATAAACAGATAAGCACCGAAAAGGCATTCAACATACTTGCATGTGAAAAGAAGGCTATAGAAAACATAAAAAAACTGTGGGGATTATTAGAATTTAAGGGAGTATGTATTTATATAAACAAGCAATTGAAGTCATTTGCGATTGGCTCAAGATTAAATCCTGAAACTTATACACTTAACTTTGAAAAGGCTGATAAGAATATAAAAGGGTTATACCAATTTGTTGACAGAGAATTTGCAAAACTTGTAAGAAACGACTGCTTATATATCAATAAAGAATCAGATTTGGGAAAAGAGTTATTAAAGAAAGCTAAAGAATCATACCATCCCGTTTTCAGATTAAACTCATATATACTTGAACTGAAATAGTGATCAGTGATCGGAAGACGGAAGTCAGAAATCAGAGGACAGAAAGGACAAAAAGCAATGATGATTAGTCCATACTTCCAGCGTAGAAAAACGGTTTTTACCCTTGACAGTCGGTTAATTCCGACTGTAGCTGTTCTGGCTACAACGACAACGGGATCTTGAGTAATTCAAAAACCCGTTTCTGCAAAGGC
>Ga0302250_1000089_pt1 | contig 140435 bp, 153 predicted proteins | sample AAG_RA_Asp_MG_FD_193536 | JGI IMG/M metagenome (GOLD analysis project Ga0302250, IMG submission 193536) | Enriched activated sludge microbial communities from anaerobic digester in WTTP, New Holstein, Wisconsin, United States - AAG_RA_Asp | ecosystem: Engineered > Bioreactor > Anaerobic >... | reverse complement strand
GGTTCAATCAGTGTTTTTTCAGAAGGTAAAAATAAAGGCAGTTTATTTACTATAAAACTACCAATCCAATCAATTTTGGATTCTCGCCATAAATTTAATTTCACAGAAAAATAAATATTAAAAATATGAAAAAAATACTTATTATTGAAGATGAAAAAATACTCTCGGAGATGTACAATTTTAAATTTACTAAAGAGGGTTATAAGGTTTTAACTGGAATGGACGTAGAAGAAGGGTTGGAAAAAATAAAAAAAGAATTGCCTGATTTAATTATTTTAGATATTCTTTTGCCTAAAGAAAGTGGTTTATATTTTTTGGAAAAAAGAAAAAATATTTCTGGGGCTGAAAATGTGCCGGTAATTGTTTTGTCTAATTTTGACGATAAAGAAACAAAGGAAAAGGCTTTCCAGCTTGGAGCTAAAGATTATATGATTAAATCAAATTATAATCCTAAAGAAATATTGGAAAAAATCCAATCTTATTTAAAATAATATGGCTCAAACACCATTGGCAATTTATCTTTTACTTCCAAGCAGCACCTTTATTTTGATGATTAGCTTGTATTTGATAATTAAAAATCGCAGCAAGGCCACATTTGTATTTTTTGTTGCTGGAATATTACAATTTTTCTGGACCATTAGCACTTTTTTAATGTGGCAGCTTTTTTCTTTCGGCCTTAATCCGAGAGCAGAAATGATTACAAAAGTATTATCTTTGGCTGTATTTATGATTCCAGTTTTTCTTTACCATTTTTCAATTGAATTCTGCCACATAAAAAATCAAAATTTATTTTTATATTTTTCTTATGTTTTTTCAGTTTGGTTAGTAGCAGCCAGCGAAAGCAGGGCAATAATTGAATCTATTTTTTCTTTTCGAGTAAGCCTTAGCCAAGATGGCTATATTTATTATTCTTTCAGCGCCTTTGTTGTTGTTTTGCTTGTTTTAACTTTAGTGAATTTTGCTAAAGCCTGGATGGACAAACAAGAACAAGAAGAGCAAAGAAAAGACTTGCTCATGTTTATTTTAATGTCTTTTTCTATTTTTGGATTAGTTTTTATTTATTTTCTTCCAGATTATGGCATTAATATTTTCCCCCTATACTACTTGACTATTCCTATTTACGCCTTAATTTTATGTTATGTTTTAATTGAAAAGCATCCTTTTGCCACGGTTTTAACTACAGATATCTTAGTTGCTGTGGTTTTGGCAATTCTCGCTTCATTTATAATTTTCCCAAAAATGGAGCTAAGCATGCTTATTAGATCCCTTATTTTTATTTTAATCTCTTTTATTTGCTTTTTATTAGTTAGGCGTACTGATACGCTAAACAAGCAGAAAAAAAATATCGAAAAAATAGTAGAAGATAGAACAAAAGAATTGCAAGAAAAAACCTGGCGATTAAATGAAGCAAACGAAAAATTAGAAGAATCAAACGCTGTTTTGGAAATCATGGTAAAAGCCAGAACTTTGGCCCTAAAAGAATTAAACGAAAATTTAGAAGCTCAAATTCAAGACAGAACCAAAGAGTTAAACAGAAAAACCGAAGAATTGCAAGAAAAAATAAATGAACTTGTTCAAATTAGCAATGTTTTTATCAATCGAGAAAATAAAATGGTAGAGCTAAAAGAAAAGATAAAAGAATTGCAGCTTAAATTGAAAGAAAAGTAGATAAATTAAAATGCTTATTTCGAAAAAACCAAATATTTTTTTCTTTATTGTTTTTTGTTTTGCTTTTTTTGTTTCAATTTTTTTTATTAATTCAAATAGTCGTGACTTAAAAACAATTCCTGCAGTCCAGGCATCTTTAATTCCTGGAGATTCTTTATTTCGACCCTTAAAAAAAAATAATGCTTTTGATCTTCAAATAAATGCCACGCAAGCTTTGTCGGTTTTAGTAATTCCAGAAACAGGAGAAGAAAAAATTCTTTTTCAAAAAAATGCATATAATTCCGATCCAATCGCTTCAATGAGTAAATTAATGACGGCGATTGTTGCTGCAGAACAATATGATTTGGAGAAAAAAATATTTTTAAATCCAGAGCAAACTTCAGCAATTATGGCCACTGGGGGCAGAATTCAATCAGGCCCAATTTCTATTAAAGATCTTTTAATGATCATGCTGATAGAATCAAATAACGCAGCTGCTGATATTTTAAGCGAACAAATGCCTTCTGGAAGATTTGTTTCTTTAATGAACCAAAAAGCCAAAGATTTAAATCTTAAAAAGGCTGTTTTTTTCAATCCTAGCGGGTTAACCGAAGACGATTTTAAAATGAATCAGGCCTCAGCTGATGATTTAAAAAAAATTATTATTTATATTATAAAAAATAATTCTTTGATTGCTGATATTTGTTCTATCCAATCTGTTGATTATTATATTAATGGCCATTATTTTAAAAAACTAGAAAATACCAATGCTTTATTAAAAAAAGGGCCAGAATATCTTTGGGGTAAAACTGGCTATACAAAAGAAGCAAACGGGTGTATTATTTCAGTATCAAAAAAGCCATTTTTCTCTCCTTTTCAAAGCAAAACCGCTTATATAATAAATATTATTATGGGTGCTGATGGAAAGACAAGCCGTTTTATTGAAGCAGAAAAGTTGGAAGATTGGATAACAGATTCTTTTATTTGGTAATATGTCTTTGCTTACTTTTAATGTAATAAAAATTTTAATCTTAGCTTTTTCGGCATCAATTATTGCTTTGATTATTGGAAATTTTTTAACAAAATATTTATATCAGATAAAATTTTGGAAAAAAAGTGCTCGAGCAAAAACCATAGACGGAAAAGATGCAGAAGTATTTTTATCACTTCATAAAGAAAAAGAAACTACAGTTCCTCGGGGCGGAGGTATTGTCATTTGGGCTACGGTTTTAATTCTTTCTTTTATTTGTCTTTTTTTGGCTAATTTTGTTGATATTTGGTGGCTTGAAAAGCTTAATTTTTTTAGTCGAGAACAAACCTGGATTCCAATTTTTGCTTTAATTTCCGCTTCTTTAATCGGATTAGTTGACGATATTTTTGTAGTTTATGGAAAAGGAAAATATATTGGTGGGGGATTAAAATTTAGGGTCCGCTTAATTTTGGTTATTTTAATTGGGTTGATTGGCGGATCTTGGCTTTATTTCAAGCTTGGCTGGAATTCAATTAATATCCCTCTTCTGTTTAATTTTCCAGAAGGAATTGTTTGGGAATTAGGGCTTTGGTACATAGTTTTATATATTATCGTAAGCTTGGCTTCTTGGGCTAGCGGAGTAGTTGATGGCTTAGACGGATTGGCTGGAGGGGTTTTTGCTTCTATTTTTGGAGGGTTTACGGTTATTGCCTTGGCCCAAGGCCAGGCTGATTTAGCTGCTTTTTGCGCTATTATTCTTGGTACTATTTTTAGTTTTCTATGGTTTAACATTCCACCAGCTAAATTTTATATGGGCGAAACAGGAATTTTGGGTTTAACTATGACCATGACTGCGATTGCTTTTTTAACTAATTCTGTAGCAATTCTGCCGATAATCGGAGGTGTTTTGGTTTTAGAAACCGGATCAGTAATCATCCAGCTTTTATCAAAAAAAATACGCAAAAGAAAAATTTGGCTATCCACGCCTATTCATCACCATTTTGAAGCAATTGGCTGGACTAGCCAGCAAATCGTAATGCGTTTTTGGATTATTTCCGTTGTTTTAGCTATTTTAGGAGTTTGCTTGCAATTATTAATTTTAAAACAATGAAAAAAAAGCTTCCCAAATTTCTTCCTAAAAATCTAAGGAAAACATTTCCGGAATTTTTTTACAATCGATACGCCTGGTCTTTTAAAAATAAAGACCTTTTAGTTTCTTTTGATTTTAGTGCGGGAAAAAATAAATTTACTGCCAAAGTAAAAATTAAAAATATCCCTGCTTCAGCAAAAAAAATAAAAAAAGAAATTATTGATAATTTTGTTTTTAATTTAGGAATGATTGAAAATTTTAGCTATTGGAAAGCTTTTTGTTCTCCAAAAATAATCGTTAAATGCGGGGGAATGGAAAAAGAGCAAATTGATTGGTGGCACAATCTTTTAATCAAGGGGATGGGTCAATATTTTTTTGAAAATAAAATAAATTTTAAAACAAAAAATTTTGTTCAAATAATTTCAGAAAAAAACCCTATCAAGCCAATACTGTTTAAAGCGTCTAAAGATGATTTTCTTTTGCCAATTGGAGGAGGAAAGGATTCTTTAACTTCTTATTATCTTCTTAACAAGAAAAAAAATAATTCAACGTTTTTTTTTCTTAACCCCACAAAGGCTGGAGATAATACAAATAATATTTTTGGAAATAAAAATTCTATTATTTGCGAAAGAGAAATTGATCCAGCGCTTCTTTCTTTAAATAAAAAAGGGTATTTGAACGGCCATACTCCTTTTGTGGCTTATCTTTCTTTTTTAACCGCGTTGTCAGCAGTAATTTTTAATAAAAAATATATTATTTTTAGCAATGAAAAAAGTAGCAATGAAGGGAATATTGAGTACTTAGAAGAAGAAATAAATCATCAATATAGTAAAACATTTGATTTTGAAAACAAATTTCGCGATTATTTGAAGAAATATTTAAGCTCTAATATCGAATATTTCAGTTTGCTTCGCCCGCTTTATGAATTGCAAATTGCAAAAATATTTTCCGAACGCCGAGACTTTCTGCCAATATTTTTAAGCTGTAACGAGTCCCAAAAAACTTATTCTGGCACCAAAGAAAAAACTGGCACTTGGTGCGGTTCTTGTGCAAAGTGCCTTTTTGTTTATTCTATTTTATATCCTTTTGTTTCGAACGCTGATTTAAAAAATATTTTTGGAAAAGATTTATTTACAAAAAAAGAATTATTACCATTATTGTTTGAATTGGTTGAAGAAAAAGAAATAAAACCATGGGAATGCGTCGGCACGCGCCGGGAAGCTCGGGTTGCCTTATATTTAGGATGGAAAAGAAACGTTATCAGAGATTTGGAACAGCCTTACTTATTAGAATTTTTTGCTGAAAATTTAATGTCTCAATGTAAAGACTGGGAAAAAGAAGCAGAAACAATAATGAATAATTGGGATAATAAAAATAATATCCCTAGTAAATTTAAATACCAAAAACAGATAAAGCTTTAAATCTTGATTAAGGTTAAAATAATCTTTAATTTATTAAAAAAAGAACTATCTTCTTTTTCTGGCCATCTGGCCATAAATCGATTCTAGTTCTTGTTGGTTTGCCTCTTGGATTCTTTTTTCTTTTTCTCTTTTTTGTTTTTTTGTCAGGCCATTGGTCTGACTTTTGTATTGATGGGAACCATAAGACGATTCTATTGATCGGGAAACTTGTCCCTTCTTGGATCCGTTTTTAATGGGCATAAATTTTATATACAATAAAACAATATAAATGTCAATTTTTAAAAATTTTCATTATAACTTAAAAAAATGTATAATATAGTCAATGAAAAAAGCAGCTATTGTTATTGCCTTTAAAGAATTTCGGGATGAAGAATATTTTTATCCAAAAGAAATTTTAGAATCAAATGGAATAAAAATTGATACTTTTAGCAATGAAAGCGGTTTGGCTATTGGAAGATTTGGGGGCGAAGCAAAATCAAAAAACTTGGATGATTTGGATATTAATAATTATGATGCAATTATTTTTGTCGGAGGAAGCGGAGCAATTCGTTTTTTAGACAACGAAAAATCATATGATCTTATCAAAAAAGCTGAAAATAAAAACAAGATAATTGCCGCTATTTGTATTGCCCCAATAATTTTAGCAAAAGCTGGAGTATTAAAAAACAAAAAAGCAGTTGCTTGGTCTTCTTCGCTAGATAAATCAAGCATTGAAATTATTAAAAAAAATCAAGGAATTTATGAAGAAAAGCAAGTGGTGGTTGATGGAAATATTATTACCGGCAAAGATTACGAAGCTGCCAAGCTTTTCGGGCAAACAATTTCCAGTCTTTTAAAACAAAAAGATATCAATGAAAAAAATTGAAATATATGCTAAATTGAATGTATGAATTTAGAAAAATTAAAAAACAAAAATTTAATAATTTTAGGAATTGGGCGCGAGGGAGCTGATTCTTTAGCTTTTTTTAGAAAATTATTTCCTAAAAAGGTTTTGGCAATCGCTGACCAAAGAACATTTTCAAATTTTGAAGATTCTTTAAAAAAAACATTAACAAAAGACAAAAATTTAAAATTGTTCCTAGGAAAAAATTATTTAACCGCCCTAAATGATTATGATGTTGTGATAAAATCTCCAGGAATAAAGTATAAAGATATTAAAAAATATTTAAAAAGGAATGCTCAAGTTACCAGTCAAACCCAATTGTTTTTTGAAAATTGCCCGGCAAAAATTATAGGCATTACGGGCACAAAGGGCAAAAGCACCACCTCTTCTTTAATTTATCATATTTTAAAAACAAACAAATTCAAAACTTATCTTTTGGGAAATATTGAAACTCCATCCCTTTCTTTTCTTCTAAAAATAAAGAAAAAAGATTTTGTGGTTTATGAGCTTTCTTCGCACCAGCTCCAATTTTTAAACAAAAGCCCTGAAATAGGTTTATTTTTAAACATCTATCCCGAACACTTGGATTATTATAAAAACTTTAAAGAATATTTTAAAGCCAAAGAAAACATTGCTAAATATCAGAAAAAAACAGATTATTTTATTTATAATTCGAAATTCCCATTGATTAAAAATTTAGCCCAAAAATCAAAATCAAAAAAAATATTAATTAATCCTGAAAAAATTGAAAAAATAATCGCTGAAAATCAATTTTTAAAAAAGATTACCCATTCTGATAATTTAAGCGCGGTTTTTGAAACAGCAAAAATTCTAAAAATTCCAACAGAAAAAACCATTAAAAGTTTAAAAACTTTCAAACCATTAGATCATCGTTTGGAATTTATCGGAGAATATAAAAAAATAAAGTTTTATGATGATTCTATTGCGACAATTCCAGAGGCTACTATTTTTGCCCTTGATTCTTTGGGTGAATCTGTAGAAACATTGATTGCTGGCGGATTTGATCGAGGAATTGATTTTTCAAAAATTTCAAAAGCTATTCCAAAAACAAAAATAAAAAATATAATTCTTTTTCCTACTTCTGGCCAAAAAATCTGGGCTGGAATACCCTTGGAGCAAAAAAAGAAATTAAATCGTTTTTTTATTAATAATATGGCCAGTGCCGTAAAAATAGCTTTTGAAAAAACTAATCCAAATAAAATCTGTCTTTTATCCTGCGCTTCGCCTAGTTTTGGAATTTTTAAGGATTTTAAAGAAAGAGGAGATCAATTCAAAAAATTTGTTAAACAATATGGCGCTCAAAAAAAGAAATAATCCAAACATTACCCTTTTAGTTTCTATTTTTTTGCTTATTTTAATAGGTATTTTAGCCTTAACAACAGCCTCAGCCCCTTTATCAGTTCAAGCAGGAAATTCTCCAGCTCATTTTCTTTTTAACCAATTGATTCGCGGATTGATTCCTGGACTAATTTTAGGATTTATTGCTTTTAAAATTCCTCTTAAATTTTACAAAAAATACAGCTTGCTTTTTTTTATTTTTACAATTGTATTAATGTTTGCTGTTTTTATTCCTGAAATTTCCAAAACCGAAGGAGGAGCAACGCGCTGGCTTGATTTGGGTTTTATTTCTTTCCAGCCGTCAGAATTTTTAAAACTTTCCACTATCTTATATCTCTCAGCCATTCTAAGCACTGGTCGAAATGCGAAAAAAAAATTAGGTCCATTTTTACTGGTCTTGGGAATAATTGCCCTTGCTCTGTACTTACAGTCAAATTTAAGCACTCTAGTTATTATTGGTTCGATTGCTTGTATTATTTTTTTCTGTGCCGAAACCCCTTTTTTATATAATTTTTTAATCTGGCTTTCTGGATTTTTAGTTGTTGGCGCAATGATTTTTTCCGAACCATATCGAATGAAAAGATTTATTACTTATCTTGATCCCAATATTGATCCCTTGTCTACTGGGTATCACATAAATCAATCTTTGACTGCTATTGGAGCCGGAGGATTATTGGGCTCTGGCCTTGGTTTCAGTTCTCAAAAAACATTTTTACCCGAAGCAAGTTCAGATTCTATTTTTGCTATTTTTGCCGAAGAAACAGGGTTTATTGGGTGCTTTCTTTTAATCGCATGTTTTTTTGCTTTCACAATTACAGCTTTTGTTATTTCTAAAAAAAGTTTGGAAAGTTTTAACCGGTTAGTGGCAGTGGGGATTGGGTTTTGGCTTACTATCCAGGCAATGGTCAATATTTCCGCTATGACCGGTTTAATGCCCTTAAGCGGAACACCTCTTCCATTTATAACTGCTGGAGGAACTCATTTAATTATAGAATTGATTGCATGTGGAATTCTTTTAAAAGTTTCTACGGAAATCAAAGAATAGTTTAACAATGATTTTGTTTAAAAAACTTGCTCCAAGGCTTTTAATTTTGTATAGTTAATTTATGAAAATATTATTTACTGGGGGAGGATCTGGAGGCCATATTTTTCCGATAATTGCTATCAGTCGAGAGCTGAAAAAACGTTGTGCTCAAAAAATAGAATTATCATATATGGGTCCGGAAGATGAATTTTCCTCAAAGTTATTTTTTAAAGAAAGCCTAAGAACTTATTTTATTTTTTCGGGAAAAGCGCGAAGATATTTTAATATTAAATCTTTTTTTCAAAACATTATTGATCTTTTTATTAAAATTCCTTTAGGAATAATCCAAGCATTTTTAATTCTTTTTTTTACTGCTCCAGATTTAATTTTTAGCAAAGGGGGATATGGCTCATTTCCAGCAGTAATTGCCGGTTGGTGTTTGGGAATTCCAATAATAATGCATGAGTCAGATGTTGCCCCTGGCCTGGCAAATAAAATTCTTAGCCGTTTTAGCCAAATTATTTTTGTTTCTTTTCCAATAAAACAAACTGAATATTTTCCAACTCGAAAAATGATTTATACTGGCAATCCTGTCCGATCTGATTTATTAAAAATCAATCAAGAAATTGCTAAAAAAGAGCTAGGAATTGCTTCTAGTAAGCCAATTCTCTTGATTTTAGGCGGATCTCAAGGAAGTATCAGAATTAATAGCTTGATTTATCAAATCCTGCCCCAGTTAATCAAAAAATTTGAAATAATTCATCAAACAGGATATGCTGATTTTGAAAGAGCCCGAGAAAATTTGATTGCTTTTATTCCTAAAGAATTGCAAGCCCATTGTCATTTATATCCTTTCTTAAACGAAATTCAGCTTAAAAGCGGGCTTTGTCTAGCTCAATGCGTAATTAGCCGAGCGGGCGCAGGGGTTATTTTCGAAATCGCTGCTTTTAAAAAGCCGAGCATTTTAATCCCTTTGCCAGAATCTGCGCAAAACCATCAAGTAAAAAATGCTTATGCTTATGCTGAATCAGGCGCTGCTGTTGTAATCGAAGAAAGCAATTTAACTCCTAATTTTTTTCTGGAAACAGTGCTTAATTTATATACCTTTGGAAATTTTGAAATTATGAGCCGAGCAGCTGAAAAAATAAGCCCTCAAAATGCTGTTAATAATATTGTTGATTATTTAATTAGTTTCTCTCAAAAACAATGATTGCAAAAAAAGAAAATACCATTATTAGAACAAGATTCGCCCCGTCTCCAACGGGCCATGTTCATATTGGCAGTTTGCGAACCGCGCTTTTTAATTATTTATTAGCCCGGCAAAAAAAGGGGCAGTTTATATTAAGAATTGAGGATACAGATGTAGAAAGGTCAAAAACTGAATGGGAATACGAATTAATAAAAGTTTTTGAATGGCTTCAAATTAATTGGGATGAAGGCCCTGTTTTACCAAACGATCCAAACATCAATCCAGCCAATTATCAGCCTGATTATCTTGGTGAATTTGCTCCTTATCGCCAAAGCGAAAGAAAAAATATTTACCGAAAATATCTTCAAAAAATGATAGACGAAGGTACGGCTTATTATTGTTTTTGTAACAAAGAAGATGTAGAAGCAGAAAAACAATATCTAATGTCTATTGGTGAAGCTCCTGTTTATCGAGGAAAGTGCCGGGATTTAAAACCCGAACAAGTAGCTGAATATTTAAATCAAGGCAAGTCTAGTGTTATTAGATTTAAATGTCCAATTAATCAAAAAATATCTTTCAATGATTTAATTAAAGGTCCGATTGAATTTAATTCCGATATTTTAGGAGATTTTGTAATTGCCAAAGACCTGGATAATGCTTTATATAATTTTACTGTTGTCGTAGATGATTCAGAAATGAAAATCAGCCATGTTATTCGAGGAGACGAGCATTTAAGCAATGCCCCAAAGCAAATTCTTTTGATTCAGGCTCTTGGCTTAAATCAGCCAGAATACGCGCACATTCCTTTAATTCTTAGTGCCAATAAAAAAAAATTAAGCAAGCGCGATGGGAAAACTTCGGTTGTTGATTATAAAGAAGAAGGATATCTTCCTGAAGCTTTAATTAATTTTATTGCTTTTTTGGGTTGGAACCCGGGAACAGAAAAAGAAATTTATTCTTTAGAAGAATTAATCCATGATTTTTCTTTAGAAAAAATTCAAAAAGCTGGAGCAATTTTCAATTTGGAAAAATTAGACTGGATTAATGGTTTTTATATTCGCCACAAGCCCTTGGCCGATCTTACGCAAATGCTAGTTCCATATTTGGAAAAAGCCGGGCTAATTATAGAAAAAGCTCCGGAATTTTATGAAATTAAAGAAACAGGAGAAGAAATATCTTTTAAATATCTTTGTCGGGTTATTTCTCTTTATCAAGAAAGATTAAAAAAACTTTCCGAAATTATTGAACTTGTTGATTTATTTTTTAAACAATCTTTATTATATGAAAAAAGCCTTTTATCCTGGAAACAAATGACTGAATCAGAATTAATTTTTTCTTTAAATAAGTGTTTAGAAGTATTATCTTTAGTTGAAGAACAAAATTTTAATAAAACAAACCTAGAACAAATTTTATTATTAGAAGCGGAAAAAATGCCAAATCGAGGAAATCTATTATGGCCGTTAAGAGTAGCTTTAAGCGGAAAGAAAAATTCTGCTGGGCCAATGGAAATTGCTGAAATTTTAGGAAAAGAAAAAACTCTTTTTCGAATAAAAAAAGCTATCGAATTACTTTCTTAAAGCATGATTATAAATAAAAAATTTATTATTTTCTTTTTCTTCGCTTGTTTTCTGGGATTTTTTTGCTTGAACACGCAGGTTTTAGGCGAAGAAATACAGCAAGAAAATCAAACAAAAATAGAAGATCAAGAAACAAAAATTAATAATCCAATAGATTTAGAAAAAACAAAAAAAACAATTGATGATAATTTGCCCGAAATAATCAAAAAATTTAAAGAATGGGTCGGTCCTTTTACGGAAAACACAATTCAAAAAATTGAAGCTTGGATGACAGAAAATATGCCAGCGGCGAAAAAAGAATTTTTAGAAGATATTAAAACCCTGCCTGGTGAGCTTTGGAATTCCGCTGGCGCAATCTGGTCTTGGCTGGCTGATTTTTTTAAAAAATAATTTGCTCTAAATTGCCTAATAAGATATTATAAAATCATGATTTCTGAAGAAATTGTTAAAAAAATAGCCGAGTTGTCTTATCTAAAAATAGAAGAAAGTGAATTAAAGAAATTTAAACAAGATTTTTCTTCGATTTTGGAATATGTAAATAAGTTAAAAGAATTAGATACTCAAACTATCGAAGAAACAGCTGGGATGGCTCATAGCAATAATGTTTTTCGTGCTGATCAAGCCGAAACCTTCCCAAATCAAGATTTATTAAATTTAATGCCGCGCCAAAAGGATAATTATCTAGAAGTTAAAAAAATATTAAACAATGATTGATCTCCAAAAATTAACTATTAGTCAAGCAAAGAAAAGCTTGAAAAATAAAGAATATTCAGCCGTTGAATTAACCACGGCTTATTTGGAAAGAATTAAAAAAATTGATCCAGAAATAAAATCTTATCTTTGGCTCACCGAAGAATTAGCTAAAAAACAAGCTGTTGAGGCAGATGAAATGATTGCTAAAAATATTGATCTCCCTTTGACTGGAATTCCTTGCGCTATTAAAGACAATATTATGATTAAGGGCGAAAAATGTACTGCGGCTTCAAAATTTTTAGAAAATTACATTGCTCCTTATGACGCAACAGTGATTGAAAAACTAAAAAACCAGGGCGCAATTTTCTTGGGAAAAACAAACATGGACGAATTTGCTATGGGTTCATCTTGCGAAAATTCTGCTTATTTTCCTACAAAAAATCCTCATGACCTAGAACGTATTCCCGGAGGAAGCTCGGGTGGCTCAGCTGCTGCTGTGGGTGCTAATTTATGCCTTTATGCTTTGGGTTCAGACACTGGAGGGTCAATTAGACAGCCTGCTTCTTTTTGTGGCGTTTCCGGAATAAAGCCAACTTATGGCACTGTTTCCCGATATGGAGTAATTGCTTTTGCTTCTTCGTTGGATCAAGTTGGCCCAATCGCAAAAAATTCAGAAGATTGTCAAATGGTTTTTGAGGCTATTAGAGGAAAATGTAAAAATGATTCTACAACTATTGATTTTCCTGATTCAAAAAAAGAATGGTCAGTAAAGGGGCTAAAAATCGGAGTTCCTAAAGAATATTTTGGACAAGGCCTTGATCCTCAAATTGAAAAATCAGTAAAACAGGCTCTTGATTTTTATAAGCAAAACGGGGCAGAAATAATTGATATCAGCTTGCCGCATACTGATTATGCTTTGGCTTGTTATTATATTATTGCTCCCTCAGAAGCTAGTGCCAATTTAGCCAAATTTGATGGAATTAGATTTAGTGAAGTTAAAAAAATGTCTGAAACAGAAAACTTGCTTGATTTTTATCTTCAAAATCGATCGCTTGGTTTTGGAAAAGAAGTTAAAAAAAGAATAATGCTTGGTACCTATACTTTATCGGCCGGATATTATGATGCGTATTATAAAAAAGCCCTTCAAGTAAGAACCTTGATTAAAAATGATTTTGAAAAAGCCTTTGAAAAAGTGGATTTAATTATGGGACCTACTTCTCCAGTTTTACCATTTAAAATAAATGAAAAAGCAGACGATCCTTTAGCAATGTATCTTTCTGATGTTTATACTGTCGCTGTGCCTTTGGCTGGATTGCCAGGAATGTCAATTCCTTGCGGTTGGGCCGAAAAACTTCCAATTGGTCTTCAATTAATTGCTCCAGCTTTTGAAGAGAATTTAATTTTTAAAACCGCTGATTTTTTTGAAAAAAATTATGAGCTTAGAACAAATTAACAATTTTTTATCTTCAGCTGAATTAAACAGTGCCTTGCTTCCGTTTAAGATAGTTTTTATTTTAATTACTATCGCTTTTATAATTTTATACCTTTATTATTTAATCAAGCAGTTTTTCTTGCTTGCAAATCAAAGAAGAATGTTTAAAGATTTTATGCATCCGTCTTTTGACCAAACCACTTATATTTATAATCGCTGGCAGCAAATTCTTGAATTTTTAAAAAAGAAAAACGACCTTGATTATAAATTAGCGGTTATTAATATGGAGGGAATGCTTTATGATATTTTTAAAGCTTTTAAATACCAAGGTAATGATTTAAAAGAATTATTGCCTGAAATCAGGGAAAAAAATAAATTTAAAAGCGCGGAAACTATTGAAGCAATAGTTTATCTATCTGGAAAATTAAAAAATGATCCCACTTATAAAATTGATCCTGAGATTGCAGAAAGGCTAGCTATTGATATTAAAGACATTTTAACCAAGCTAAAAATAATTAATTAAATATCTTTTTTCTTAAAAAATAAAAGAGTTTTAAAAGCTCTTGCTTTTATTTGTTTTTTTGCTAAAATACATTTACTTATAGCGGTTTAGAGGAGTAGTACCTCGCCAGTCTCATAAGCTGGAGACCCTGGTGCAATTCCAGGAACCGCAACATATATTTTTGCCTGAGTAGCTCAGTGGCAGAGCACTCGTTTCATAAGCGAGAGTGCGTGAGTTCAATCCTCACCTCAGGCACTTAATTCGCTTGAAAAGAATATTGGATCCGTAGCGAAATTGGTTATCGCGCCTCCCTGTCACGGAGGAGACTGCCGGTTCGAGCCCGGTCGGGTCCGCAAAATATTAATATTGGAAAAATCAATATTAAAAAACAATACTTAATTTGCAGTTCTAATCCAGGGCTCGAACCAAGGAAGGGGTCGGGAAACCTGTGGTTTCCCGAATTGGAAAGCCTTGAAAACCGAGGGTTTTCAAAAGTTTTGACAAAGTCAAAACGCGTGAGATGCCCGGTCGGGTCCGCAAAATATTAATATTGGAAAAAATCAATATTAAAAAACAATACTTAATTTGCAGTTCTAATCCAGGGCTCGAACCAAGGAAGGTTTAATTTATTTGCTAAATATTAACGATTGGCCTATAATTTACCAATCAATATGTATTTATTTTTCGACACAGAAACCACCGGGCTTCCTTTACGCTGGAATGCTCCTATTGAAGATTTTGATAATTGGCCCAGAATGGTTCAAATTGCTTGGATTTTTTTTGACAAAAAAGGAAAAGAAATACTTGCCAAAGATTATCTTATTAAACCAGATAACTTTTTAATTCCCAAAGAAGCAGCCAAGTTTCATGGCATTACTACAGAAATTGCTCAAGCCAATGGCTCTGATTTATCATTAGTTTTAAAAGAGCTAAAAAAAATTATTAATGACTCTTGTTTTCTTGTTGGCCATAATATTGGATTTGATGAAAAAATAGTCGGGGCAGAATTTTTAAGATGTGGATTGGAAAATAATCTGAAAAATAAAAATAAAATTTGTACCATGCAAGCTTCAACCCAATTTTGCGCAATTTCCAGCCAATATGGTTATAAATGGCCAAAACTTTCAGAATTGCATTACAAACTTTTTGAGCAAGATTTTTGCGAAGCTCATAACGCTCGGGCAGACATACAAGCAACTGCCAAATGTTTTTGGGAAATGAAAAAAAGGGGTATGGTTTAATTTCAAAAAAATTTAATAAAAAGAATATAAAAATTTTCTTGTAATTATTTTCCAATTAAGATATAATTTTTTTAAAATATAAATTAATTTAATAAATAACAATATGGTCAATATTAAAAAAGAACGAACCTTTGTAATAATCAAACCAGATGGAGTCCAAAGATCTTTAATCGGAGATATAATTCATCGGATTGAAAGAACTGGATTAAAATTAGTTGCTATGAAAATGGCTTTTGCTACTGAAGATCAGTGTTGGAAGCATTACAATAAAGATGATGCTTGGTATGAATCAAAAGGGCAGATTACATTAAAAAACAGAGAAGCCTTGGGTTTACCTATAGAAAAACCAGCTATTGAATATGGAAAAGATATTATGAGAGGAAATGTATCTTTTATGACTGCTGGTCCATTAGTTCAAATGGTTTGGGAAGGAAATAAGGCTGTGGGTATTGTAAAAAAAATTGTTGGCGGAACCGAGCCATTAACTTCTGACGTTGGAACGATTAGGGGAGACCTTACAGTTGATTCTTATGAGCTGGCTAATATGGATGGCCGAGCTGTTAGAAATTTAATCCATTGTTCTGATCAAACCGAAGAAGCAGAGCGGGAAATAAAAATCTGGTTTACCGAAGAAGAACAATTAAAATATCGCTTAGTAAACGAAGAAATTCTTTACGATGTAAACTTGGATAAATTAAAAGATTAATAAAAAAAAGACGCCGACTAAGGCGTTTTTTTGTTGGTTTTAAAATATTCTTTTAAAAATTGAAAAATTGGCGGAAGAAACGAAATAAAAATTATTAAAAGAATAATCAAGGTTAAATTCTTTTCGGCTTGAGGAAATATTTTAGGCAAAAAATATCCAGCAAAAGTAACACCAAAAGACCAAAAAAATCCTCCAAAAATATTAAAAAGCAAAAATTTCTTATAATTCATTTTTCCAATTCCAGCCACAATTGGGGCAAAAGTTCTAATAACAGGAATAAACCTGGCCAGCACAATTGTTAAGGCTCCATATTTTTCATAAAAATCTTGGGCCCTGATAAGGTTTTTTTTATGGAATATTAAAGAGTCTTGTTTTTTAAAAATCATTGGCCCAGTTTTATTTCCAAAAGCATAACCAACGCTATCTCCTAAAACAGCAAATAAAAAAATTCCAATTGCCATCAGCCAAACATTAAAAAAACCTTGGGATGCTAAAAAACCAGAAAGAAAAAGCAAACTATCTCCGGGCAAAAAAAATCCGATTAATAGTCCTGTTTCGGAAAAAATAATAGCCCAAACCCCGAAATAGCCAGTTAATTTTATTAAAGCGGTAATGCTTTCAGTGCTAAAAATATCACTAATCATAATGGTTAGATTTTATCACATAAGCCGCTTAATCGCAATTAAAAATCATTTGCTATTTATTAAATTTTAAGGTAAAATAAATTATAATCTTAGGGGTTATTTTTTGTATGAATTTTGAAGAACTAAAAGAAACGATTAAAAAAGATCTGGAAAAAATCCAAGACTCAAACCAATTGAGAGAATTTTCCTCTGTTTATTTAGGCAAAAAAGGAAAAATTAGAAATCTTTTTTTAGAGTTAAAGGGCATTTCTTTGGAGCAAAGAAAGGTTTTGGGAAAAGAAATAAACGAATTTGCTGCTTTGATCCAAACTGAAGCCCAAAATTTAGAAAAAACCTTAAAAGAAAAAGAGCAAGAATACAAAGAAAAACAAAATAAACTAGATCTTGATTTTCCAGGTGAAAAAATTGAAACTGGGCATTTGCACCCTTTAAGCACAATCAGAAGGGAAATAGAACAAATCTTTCAATTAATGGGTTTTGCTGTTGTTGAAGGGCCAGAAATAGAAGACGAATGGCATAATTTTGATTCTTTGAATATTCCCGAAGGCCATCCCGCTCGCGATGCTTTATCTTTAGGAAAAACATTATATTTGGAAACTAATGAAATATTAAGAAGCCATACTTCGGCCGCTCAAACCAGATTTATGGAAAAAATTAATCCTCCGATTAGAATTGTTATCCCAGGCCGAACTTATCGTTCCGACAAAGTAGATGCTTCTCATGAAGTTAATTTTTATCAAATTGAAGGGCTAATGATTGACGAAAATGTTTCTGTGGCCAACTTGAAAGCAATTCTTCAAAGATTTTTAAAAGAATTTTTCCGAGAAGATGTAAAAATCAGATTAAGGCCAAGTTATTTTCCTTTTACTGAGCCAAGTTTTGAAATTGATATGAATTGCGCAGTTTGCAACGGCAAGGGCTGTGGAGCTTGTAAAAAAACAGGATGGGTAGAAATTTTAGGCGGAGGAATGGTTCATCCAAAAGTAATAGAAAACGGGGGCTTAGATCAAAATAAATATAAAGGGCTAGCTTTTGGAATGTCTATCGACCGGCTAACAATGATGAAATATAAAATCAATGATATTCGCTGGTTTCATAGCGGAAATCTTAAATTTTTAAAACAATTTTAAAAAATGAACGCATCTTATAATTGGCTTAAAACTTTTTTTGAAAAACCTTTACCTTTGCCTCAAAAATTGGCCGATATTTTAACGTTGCATAGTTTTGAAAATGAATCTTTGGTAAAAAAGGGCAATGATTATATTCTTGGTCTTGATGTTTTGCCAGATCGCGCCGGAGATTGTCTTAGCCATTTGGGAATTGCCCGAGAATGTTCTGCAATTTTAAATTTAAAATTATCGGAACCAAAAATAAAAATCAAAGAAGAGAAAAAAACCAAAACTAAAAATTTCCTCCAAGTGGAAATAAAAAACAAAAAAGACTGCCGTCGTTATACAGCCAGGGTTTTATTTGATGTAAAAATAAAACCTTCACCCAAATGGGTTCAAGATCGGCTGATTGCTTGCGGATTATCGCCCATAAATAATGTCGTAGATGCTACAAATTATGTAATGCTTGAAATGGGCCAGCCTTTGCATGCTTTTGATTACGAAAATATTTCCCAAAAAAAAATAATAATCAGAAGGGCTTCTGACAAAGAAAAATTAACCTCTTTGTCTGGCTTGGAATATAAGCTTAATAATGAAATTCTTGTAATTGCTGATCCAGAAAAGCCATTGGCTTTAGCTGGCATAAAAGGAGGGCAAAAAGCAGAAATCAATTCAAAAACAAAAACAATTATTTTAGAATCAGCAAATTTTAACCCTAAACTAATCAGCCAAACTGCTCGAAAAATAAACTTAAGAACTGATGCCTCAATCCGCTTTGAACAAAACCTTGATCCCAACCTTACCGAAAAAGCAATTAATAGATTAGCAATGCTAATTCAAGAGTTTGCCGATGCAAAAATTGCTCAAGGCCTGATTGATATTTATCCAGAAAAAACACTGCCCAAAAAATTAACGCTTGATTTTAAAAAATTAAACAATGTTTTGGGTCTTGAAATCCAGCCTAGCCAAGTTTTTACAATTTTAAAAAGATTGAATATGGGCGTGTTGCAAAAAGATGCTAAAAAATTTACTGTTCAAATTCCAACCTTTCGCCAAGACATTACAATTCCAGAAAATCTGATTGAAGAAATCGGCAGAATTCATGGCTATGAAAAAATAATTCCTTGCTTGCCTTGCGATTTTCTTGCTCCAGTAAAAAGAAATAATGATCTTTTTTGGCAAAATCAAACAAAAGATATCTTAAAAGAGCTTGGTTATATCGAAATTTATAATTATTCGTTTATTTCTCAAAAAGAAAAAGATATTTTTAAAGCCGATGCCCGAAAAATAAAAAATCCAGTAAGTTCTGATTTTGAATATTTGCGTCCAAGCTTGGTTTTTCAATTATTTAGCAATGCCAAAGAAAATTTAAAAACATTCAAACAGTTTAAAATATTTGAATTGAATAAGGTGTTTTTGAAAGAAAAAAACAAAACTAAGGAGGTTAGAAAAATAGCTGGACTGATTATTGATATGGAAAAAGATCCGCAAGCTGTTTTTTCAAAAATACGCGGGGAAATAAATTACTTGCTCAATAAGCTTGGTTGCGATAAAATCAATTATCTTAAAAATTCTGATGAAATTTTTTGGGACAAACAAAATACTCTCTCTTTGATTTCTAAAAATAAAAATCTTGGATTTTTTGGCCAAGTTTCTCCGGAATTTGCAGAAAATTTTGGAATCAAAGAAAAAATATTTGTTTTTGATTTTGATTTTGAAAAATTACAGTCTTGCTGTTCAGAAGAAAAAACTTTTGAACCAATCTCTTTCCATCCGCCAGCCCTGCGCGATATTTCTGGGCTAGTTGATGAAAATATCAGCCTAGAAGAAATTATAAATGCCCTATCCAGTTCGATTAAAGAAATTGAAAAACCAAATTTAAAAATCAAAGCTGAATTAGCAGATGTTTATAAAAACAAATCATTGATTAATAAAAAAAGCGTTACAATAAATATCAAACTTCAACATTTAGATAAAACGCTTTCTTCAGAAGAAATAAACAAAGCTGTAAATCATATAATTAAAAACTTTTCCCAAAAATTAGGATGGGAAGAAAGAAAATAATTTAATCGCTAATAGTAAAAATATGGCAAAAGAAAAAAAACAATCATATAGCGCAAAGGATATTTATGTTTTAGAAGGATTGGATCCAGTTCGAAAAAGGCCGGGTATGTATATTGGTTCCACTGGAACTCAGGGCTTGCATCATTTAATCTACGAAGTAGTTGATAATTCTTTGGATGAAGCTTTGGGCGGATATTGCGATAGAATAGAATTATTTTTGCTTCCTGATAATTATGTAAAAATTACTGATAATGGAAGGGGAATTCCGGTTGATATTCACGAAAAAACAAAAAAATCAGCCCTGGAAACAATTATGACCACCCTTCACGCTGGAGGAAAATTTGGCGGAGATGCTTATAAAATATCAGGAGGATTGCACGGCGTGGGTGTTTCTGTTGTTTGTGCTTTATCTATTGATATGCGCGCCGAAGTTTGTCGAGATGGGCACAAATACATGCAAGAATATAAACAGGGCAAGCCAAAGGCAGCTGTTAAAAAAATAGGCGATTGCCGACAAGGTGGCACAACTATTATTTTTAAACCAGATAAAGAAATTTTTAACGATATTAATTTTGACTCAAAAAAAATATTAAGCCATATTCGTCAGCAAGCCTATCTTACTAAAGGGATAAAGATTGATTTTTACGATCAAAGAATAGAAGGTGCGCACTCAGAATATCATTTTTATTTTGAGGGCGGAATAAAATCTTATTTAAGATATTTATCTCGAAATGCCGATCCCATTCATCAAAATCCTTTTTATACTATTGCCGAAAAAGATAATATTCTAATCGAATCTGCTTTTTTGTATACTGATGAATATGAAATCTGCGAAGAAAGCTTTACTAACAATATTTTCACTATTGAAGGCGGAACTCATTTAACTGGTTTTCGATCTGCTTTAACCAGATTAATTAATGAATATGCGCGAAAAAATAATTTTATCAAAGAATCAGAGCCTAATCTTACTGGAGACGATATTCGGGAAGGATTGACTGCTATTGTTTCTGTAAAAATCAGAGAACCGCAATTTGAAGGCCAAACCAAAACCAAATTAGGAAATCCTGAGGCCAGGCCTGCAACCGAAGCAGTGGTTGCCGATGGTTTGGCTGATTATTTGGAAAAATTCCCGCAAGACATGAAGCTAATAATTGAAAAAGCAGTTTTATCTTACAAGGCCAGAAAAGCAGCTAAAGCAGCTAAAGAAACTGTGCTTCGCAAAGGAGTGTTAGAGGGATTATCTTTGCCGGGAAAATTGGCTGATTGTACCAGCCGAAATCCTGAAGAATCTGAAATATATATTGTAGAGGGAGAATCTGCTGGAGGCAGCAGCCGCCAAGCCCGCAATCGAAGATTTCAAGCTATTTTACCTTTAAAAGGAAAGATTTTAAACGTAGAAAGGGTAAGATTAGATAAAATGCTTTCTTCAGACGAAGTAAAAGCTTTGATTATTGCCTTGGGTACAGCTATTGCTGATGATTTTAATTTAGAAAAATTACGCTATCAAAGAATTATTATTATGTGTGATGCAGATAGCGACGGAAACCATATCCGCACCCTACTAATGACTTTATTTTTCCGCCACTTCAAGCCTTTGCTTGAAAAAGGATATATTTATTTGGCTCAACCACCGCTTTATAAAATCACGGCTGGAAAAGAATTCCATTATGCCTATTCAGATGATGAAAAAGAAAAAATCCTCTCTGGTTTAAAAGATAATCGGGGAAAAGCAAGCATTCAAAGGTATAAAGGTTTGGGAGAAATGAATCCAGAACAGCTTTGGGAAACCACCATGAATCCAGATAATCGAGTTTTGTTAAGGGTGACTATTGACGATGCTATTGAAGCAGATAAAACCTTTGATATGCTTATGGGAAAAGAAGTTTTACCAAGAAAAAGATTTATTCAAGCTTCGGCCAAACATGTGAAAAATCTAGACGTTTAAGCGTTTTTAAAAACGCATAAAAAATTGACTTTTTATCGTTATTTTGTTATTCTACAACCATGAAATCGCAAAATCCAATAATTAATTTTTTCAGAGAAGTGGGCATGGAGATCAAAAAAATAACTTGGCCCACCAGAAAAGAGGCAATCAAATACACTTTTACAGTTATTGTATTTACCTTAATTGTGGCCTTATTTTTAGGACTTTTTGATTTTGGATTCCAACAGCTTTTGGAAAAATTTGTATTTAAAAAATAGTTAAAATATGGCAAAACAGCAAACTTCAACAGAAAAAAGATGGTATGTTCTGCATACTTATTCAGGATATGAAGACGCAGTCGCAAAAAACTTGAAACAAAGAGTTGAGTCTTTGGGAATGGAAGATAAAATTTTTAATGTTGTTGTTCCAAAAGAAAAAAAGATTAAAATCAGAAACGGAAAAAAAAGAACTATTGAAGAAAAAATCTATCCCGGATATGTTTTAGTGGAAATGATTGTTACCGACGACTCTTGGTATGTTGTTAGAAACACGCCAAATGTTACGGGGTTTGTCGGATCTGGCACAATTCCTTTGCCAGTTTCTCCAACTGAAATAGATTCTTTGAAAAAAAGAATGGTTGAAGAAGAGCCAAAATATAATGTTGATTTTGTCGAAGGCGATACAGTTACCATTATCGATGGCCCATTCAAAGATTCTGAAGGAAAGGTTTTCGGAGTAGATGGAGAAAAAGGAAAAGTAAAAATAATGATCAATATGTTCGGCCGAGACACTCCGCTAGAACTTGATTCGCTTCAAATTAAAAAGATAGGATAAAAAAATTATGGCAAAAGAAATCAAAGCAATAATAAAACTTCATATTCAAGCCGGAAAAGCAAATCCTGCTCCTCCAGTTGGTCCAGCTTTAGCATCTCAACAAGTTAATATCGCAGAATTCTGTAAAGCTTTTAATGATGCCACTAAAGATATGGGTGATTTTAAAATCCCTGTTGACATTACTGTTTTTACAGACAAATCATACAATTTTAAACTTCACCAGCCTCCAGCTGCCCAATTAATCAAAAAGGCAATTGGAATAGAAAAAGGATCAGGCACTCCAAACAAGAAAAAGGTGGGAAAAATTACAACTGCTCAATTACAAGAAATTGCCAAACAGAAAATGTCTGATTTAAATACAGATGATATGGATGCAGCCTTAAAAATATTATCTGGTACCGCTCGAGCATTAGGCGTTGAAGTAGTTGACTAATCTTATAATTCAAATAATTTTTATCAATCGTGATATTATCCGATCGAGAAATAAAAAAACTCCTTGAAGAAAAAAGGATTCAAATTTCTCCTGAACCAATTTTAGAAGAACAGCTTGGTTCTGCTTCTTTGGATTTGAGATTGGGAAATGAGTTTATGATTTTTGAACACACCAAAAATCCCTATATCGACACTCGTAAACCAGAAACATTCAACAATATTACTCGCTTAGTTAAAATATCAGAAAACGAACCCTTTGTTTTTCATCCTGGTGAATTTGTTTTAAGCAGCACCCTAGAAGAGGTCTGCTTGCCAGATGATGTTGCTGCTCGAATTGATGGCCGATCCAGCATGGGGCGATTAGGAATCGTGATTCATTCTACTGCTGGGCATATTGATCCAGGATTCCAAGGAAAAATTGTTTTAGAAATGGAAAACATTGGCATGATTCCAATTCTTCTATATCCTAAAACCAGAATCTGCCAATTAGTTTTTGAAGTTCTTTCTTCGCCGACAACTACTCCTTATTATAAAAAGAAAAATGCTAAATATGTTGGTGCGAAAAGTCCCCAAGAAAGCAAATTAGAAACTAATTAAATTTATTCAAATGGCAACCCTTATTGGAAAATTTATCGTATTAGACGGAATTGACGGTTGCGGAAAGGGAACTCAGACAAAGCTATTGTCTGATTTTTTGACCAAAAAAGGATATAATGTTGTTAATAAAAAATATCCGGAATATGGCCAGCCCATTGGAGATTTGATTCATGATTTTCTATATAAAAAGTTCAATCCTAATTTAAGCGCCGAATTATTGCTTTACTCGGCTGATCACCTGAAAGATAAAGAATATATACAAGATTGCTTAAAAAATGGTAAAATAGTTTTAGCCGACCGCTATTTTACTTCAACTTTGGCTTATCAATTTTTAAAAGGCGTACCCAAGGAAAAAATACTGAAAATCACTGAATTAATGGAAGCGCCTTGCCCAGACTTATGCCTGCTGATTAAAATTTTACCCGAAACATCTTTGGCTAGAAAATCAAAAGAAAAAAGCGGAAACCTTGATCGCCACGAAGAAAATTTACAATTTCAAAAAAAATTAGCCGAAACTTTTGAAAAAATGGCTCAAGAAAAAACTTATTGCGACTGGGAAATAGTTGATGGCGAACAATCTATTGAAAATGTTTTTTTTCAAATAACCGAAATTTTAAATAAACGATTTAATAATTAAATAAATTAAAAAATATGGCCAAACCAATCAACCAATATATTGATCATACCAACATTGATTTAAAAGCAAAAAAACAAGACATTCTTAAAACTTGCAGCGAAGCTAAAGAATATAAATTTCGCGGAGTTTGCGTTCGCACCCAATGGGTAAAAACTGCGGCCTTGGCTCTAAAAAATACGGGCGTAAAAACAGTAGTTTTAATTGACGACCCAATTGGAGATTCAGAATTTAAAAAAAGACTAGCTCTTGCAAAAAAAGCAGTAAAAGATGGCGCTGATGATTTAGATATTGTTGTTAATATTCCAGATGTAAAACACGAACGCTGGCTAAAAATTGAAAAAGACTTAAAACAAATTTGTAAACTAAAAGATACAAAAGTAATTATTGGAAGTGGTTATCTAACAGACCAAGAAATTGCTAAAGTTTCTGAAATTGTTAGAAAAGCCGGGGCTATTTGCGTAAAAACAGCCACCGAAAAAGATCCTTTAGAGAATAGGGAACTAAAAGAAAAAGCCGAACATTTAAAAATTATGCGAAAAAATGCGCCTGGATTGTTAATAAAAGCCTCGGGTAAGGTTAAAACATTGTCTGATGTAAAAATGATGATTAAGGCCGGGGCTGATATTATTGGAAGCTCTAGTGGCGTAAAAATAATGAAAGATTTAAAAAAATAAAATGTACAAGCCGACTATTGGATTAGAGATTCATTTTGAATCAAATACAAAATCAAAAATGTTTTGTTCGTGTCCGAACGAAGCCAGCACTTCTTTGGATGAAAAACCAAATACTAATGTTTGTCCAATTTGTTTGGGCCATCCTGGTACTTTGCCAACAATAAACGAAGAAGCAATCAATAAAATAATTATGACTGGCTTGGCTTTGAATTGCGAAATTGCTTCCAAATCAAAATTTGATCGAAAAAATTATTTTTATCCAGATTTGCCAAAAGGCTATCAAATTTCCCAATATGATCTGCCTTTGTGCGCTAAAGGTTTTCTGGAAATAACTTTAGACAATGGCCAAAAAAAGAAAATCGGGATTACCAGAATTCATATGGAGGAAGACACTGGCAAGCTTTTACACACCAAAGATCAAACCAGTTTGGTAGACTATAACCGCTCTGGAGTGCCTTTAATGGAATTAGTTACCGAACCAGATATAAACAGCGCCGAAGAAGCAAAAAAATTCTGCCAAGAGCTGCAAATGATTTTAAAATATCTAAATGTCAGCAATGCGGATATGGAAAAAGGCCAAATGAGGTGCGAAGTAAATATTTCTTTAAATAAAGAAGGGGATAGCCAATTAGGAACAAAAGTAGAAATTAAAAACCTTAATTCTTTTAAATCTGTCGAAAAATCGATTGAATATGAAATTAAAAGGCAATCCCAAGTATTAGACAAGGGCGAGCCTATTATCCAAGAAACCCGAGGCTGGCACGATGACAAACAAATTACTTTTAGTCAACGAACTAAAGAAAATGCTCATGAATACCGCTATTTCCCAGAGCCAGATTTGCCTTTAATGGATATTTCTCAAGAAAAAATTAAAATAATAAAAAAACTTATGCCGGAAACACCTGCTCAAAAAAGAGAAAGATTCAAAACAGAGTACGGCTTAGAGCCAAAAGAAATAGATTTTTTTATTAAAGAAAAAGCTTTCGGAGATTATTTTGAAAAAACTATTTCCGAGCTTGTCTGTTGGAAAAATGATTCTGAGCGTGCCGAGGTTACAGAAAATAATTTTACTGATTTGGCCAAACTTTGCACTAATTATATGATTACTGATTTTCAGGCTTTATTAAAAAACGAAGAAAATTCTTTAATTGAATATAAAATCGATTACTTGGAAAATAAAATCACTCCAGAAAACTTCGCTGAATTAATGTGTTTGATTTCTACTAAAGTTATTTCCAGCAAAATTGCAAAAATTGTTCTTGAAGAAATGTTTAAAACTAAAGGTGATCCATCTCAAATAATTGAAGCAAAAGGATTATCTCAAATCAGCGATGATAGTGAAATTGAAAAAATAATCGACGAAGTTCTGGCTAAAAACCAAAAAGCAGTTGAAGATTATAAAAAAGGTAAAGAGAACAGCTTTGCATTTCTAATCGGCCAGATTATGGCTGCTTCCCGGGGCAAAGCTAATCCACAAAAAACCGCGGAAATATTAAAACAAAAAATTTAATTTTTTATGAAAAAATTTTTACTTTTATTATTTTGTTTATCCCTCTTGCTTGAATACTCTATTTGTTCTGCAAAATCTTCTGAAGAAATCTATCAGGATCATATTACGTCTTTACAAAAGATGACTCAACAACAGCTTAAAGAAAAATTCTCCTTCACCCAAATTGTAAGTAATAATATCCCAGACTCTATTGAATTCTGGACAGCGGCATATTGCCCATTTGAAAAAAAATATTCATATGTTATCCCTTATGATTTTGATCTAGTTTCATGTGAAAAAGGCACTGATGGTAGTCATGGCGGTTGTGCCACCTGCGCAATGAGCAAAATAAATCTTAAATTAAAACCAATCAGCACTTTTTATAAAGCATATGACTTCCCGTATAAAAAGGGAGAAATGACGACCATATTAAAAGAATTTGGGATAACAAAAGACATAAACCATCTCATTTCTGGTCTATCTTCAATCATATAAATGATGATGATAATGAAACTATTATCGCAGAGATATCTCAAATTAAAAAAAATTACTATATTAAATTAAACGGAATAAAATACGGTCCATATCAGCAAATCGTAACTTTCGGATCAAAAGAATACCCGGAGTTTTATTATCGTTTTAAAAATAAATATTATGCCAATATAGCAGGTAATATTCTTGGACCATATGATTCAATAATCAAAGCCTATCACGACCAGGGCTGATTTCTTGTTTTTTATAGGAATAATAAAGAATACTTCATAAATACTAATAATAAAATTGAAAAAATATTAGCTTGTGACTATATTAATATTGCTTACAATAGGGGAAATTATATTTACGATTGCCTTATTAAAAATAGCAATTCAGAAAATTATTGGACGATTGATTACTCCTACAATATTGTAAAAAACCATCGATTATATTATTTAGGTGACGCACCCAATCCAGAATCAGAATACATATCGACTATTCTTTTTCCATCAGAATACATATCGACTATTCTTTTTCCACAAGGAGATAAACTTTTAATTCCTTTTTTTAGCTATCAAAATTACCAACAATTCCTATATTACGACGGAAATATTTACGGCTCATACGACCTGTTTGAATCTAGGATAATGTCAGAAAATAATTTAGTGTATTTTCTTTACAAAAAAGGAGGATTAACTTATTTAAAAATTATAGAAAAACTAAAATGAAAAATAAATTTATTCTACTGGTTTGTTTGAGTGTCGCCCTATTAATTGGATCTATAGCTTTATTTGATTATTTAATATCAAACAACCAAAATAAATCTGAATCAGAAATAAACCAGGAATCTCCTTATGCTAACAAAATTAGCGAAGATAGACATACTAATTTTCCATCTTTAATAAATGACGCAAAACCAGACGAAAATATCAGCATTAACTACTATTATGCTCCATCTTGTGACCCTTACGGAAGAATGTGTGAACAAGATTCACGCTCTGGCTATGAAATAATAGATTATGACGAAAAAGATGGTGCAAATATTTTTGCCTATTCTGATCACTGGGGAAGTTATAGTAGCACAGGAGTTAGTTTTAAAGACACTTATAATGTTAAATATGTTGGGTTTAAAATACCCTCAGGTGAAGACTTAATTGATGATTTTTATATTGAATTTTATGGAGGATTTTCTTTCAAGTCAAGTGAAAATAAAAGTTTTTGGAAATCATTTGCCCAATTTTTACCATCGGTTAATGCTTGCAGCTTTATTGATTTTCCAGGTAGTGGATGGGCATATGTAATTTCGTCAAAGCTTAATTTTGTAACAAAAGAAAAAGATGTGCTTTGGTTTACTCCCGAGGAGGAACTAACTGTAGGTCCAGAAATAAATAGCATGCAAATAAGTTTTTATAAAAAGGATAACGCCGGTGGTCCGATTATGCTTACTTTAAACAATATAATATTTGAGAAAAATAATTCTTATTTCTTCTCTAATGATTCTTCGGATGAAATTACCGAATCTGGTCATCTTAAGTCCTTTAATGGAATTCTTGCTAAAAATGAAACTGGAAGTATTTCATTTACCATAGAACCATCTTATGAAAATAATAATATCGAAAAATTTATTATACAACTAACCAATATTGGGAAAGACGATATTATCTTAAACAAAGAAAATTTAGAGAATATACCTATTTCTGCCATAGAAGTTTTTTCTGGAGATGATCTTAATAACCTAAAAAGTGTTTTAAAGATAGATTTAAGAGAACCAAGTGATTTCGTAAGCAGAATAAGTGGGAAAACCATTCTTTCAAAAGGAGATTTTATTAACATAGATTATAATATAAATAAATCAAATAAAGTATTCGTGGAATTAACAAAAAAAAATATTCCTAATCAAAACGAATTTTCGATTTGGATTGTAGGAAATCCATTTATCTATAACAACAGTCCTCGTATAGAAATAAAATAAATATGCCTCATTATAAAAAATTAATTTGGTTTATTTTTTTATTTTTGTTTTTGGGATTTTTAAATTTTTTAATCGATTTGGAGAAAGTCACACTATTTGATGAAAAAAATGAGTTAATTTCAAATAAGTCAAGTAGTGAATTAAACCTAGGGCAAAGTATGATTGTTGGAATTGCGAGATATAATTTAACTGAAAACGAAAAAAGAATTCTTGAAAAAATAAAACCTGCAGGTATTATATTTTATGCTCGAAATTTTCAAAACGAAAGTCAATTTAAAGAACTAATAAATCTAACAAAGAAAATAGTCGGAGATGATTGTTTTTTAATGATTGATGAGGAACCTGAAGGAGCAGAGAGATTAGGCGTTTTTAAAAAAAGTTTTGTTTCTAGCGTTCCAAATTGGGAAACAATAAAAAATGGAGTAGTTAAATTATCGAGCTTTGGCCTAAACACCGACCTAGCTCCTATTGCTGATTTTGGTTTTAATCATAATACATTTATACGAAAAAGGATTCCGGTTGATAACATTGATGATTTAAAAAATTTTAACGCAAGCTTTATCCAAATTTTACATCAAAATAAGGTTATGGCAACGTTAAAACACTTTCCAGGAATGGGATTCTTTAACGACGACCCTCATTTAAAAATACCCGAAAATCAGATATCAGAAAACGATTTTAATAAATCACTTGAAATCTTTAAAAATGGAATAGATGCTGGAGCTGATTTTGTAATGACCGCACATGCATTTTATAATAATATTGATACTGAAAATATGGCCACTTTTTCACAACTCATAATTAAAGATTTGCTAATTAATAACTTAAATTTTAAAGGATTAATAATAACAGACGATCTCTCTGATATGCCGGTGACAAATTCAAAACTTACACATACAGATGTTGGAATTAAGGCCTTAAGGGCTGGCAATAATTTAATTACTTTTTCCCACCAATTAGAAAGAACCGAAATCATTTACGACGATATTTTAGAAAAAAGCAAAACCGATCCTGAACTTGCCACAACCTTACAAGAAAATTATTTAAAAGTAAGTAATTTTAAAAAAGAAAAATTTGAATAAAAATATTTCTAAGAGGATTGGGTTCTATTTAATTTTAAAACAGGCTTGGCCTGTTTTATTTTTCTAAAAATTTTCTAATTTCTTTTTCCGCTTCAGTTAAATTCGCAATCCATTTTATTGCTTTTTCTTTCTTAAACCAAGTAATTTGCCTTTTATAAAAAGCAATTGTATTTTTAACAATATTTTGCTCAACTTCAGATTTAGATATTTTGCCTTTGAAAAAATCTGACCATTCCTGATATCCGATTGTTTGCATTGGCTTGATCTTAAATCCGTATTGTTTAGATAAATTCCGCACCTCTTTTTCCAAGCCAAACTTAATCATTTTCTTTGTTCTTTCCTGTATTCTTTGCTCGGCCATGTCCAAACTCTTAGGCTTTAAGCCCAATTCTAAAACATTATAAATCAAATCTTTTGTTTTTCTTTCCTGCCAAAAAGGTTGGCCTGTGATTTTACAAACTTCAATGGCTCGCACCAATCTTCTTTTATTGTGTTGATCTATTTTTAAAGCCCCTTGGGGATCTAATTTTTTATATATCTCAAATAATTCTTCAGTGTCTTTTTTCTCTAATTCTTTTCTTAATTTTTTATCTGGCTGAATTTTAGGAAAATCAAGATTTTGAATTATTGCTTTAAGGTAAAGCCCAGTTCCGCCAACCAAAAAAGGTGTTTTTCCTTTTTCAATTATTTCGTTTATTGCTTGTTCGGCTTTTTCTTTAAACAAAGCAACATTAAATTCTTGTTTTAAATCAATAATATCAATCAAATGATGTTTGATTTTTCTAACCCGATAATCTTTTAATCCCTTGTCTTTAATTGGCTTGGCTGTGCCAATATCCATTTTTTTATAAACCAAGCGCGAATCAGCGGAAACAATTTCGCCATTAAATTTTTTTGCTAATTTAATAGCCAAGTCTGTTTTTCCGCTGGCTGTCGGTCCGGCCAAGACAATAATTTTTGGTTTTATAATTTCTCCTTCTAAAGACCAGGCCGAAACTTTAGTTATTTTTACATCAATAAATTGCCCAACTAAATCAGGAAGAACTGCTTTTATTCTAATTGCCTTATTGTGTCTGGTACGGCCTAAATAATATCCATTTTCACAGCTAAAAATTAAAGCTGAAACAATTTTATTTAAAAATATTTTATTTTTTTCTAAGGCCGTAGCTTTAAGAATTTGATTGAGAATTTTATCCCTTTGTTTTTTCTCTTTTTTCAAAACATCATCTTTCATATTTTGATAAGAAAAAGAGCTTGGTCGGGGTGAATATTGGGAAATAAAAGCCAAATCAAATTTTATCTTTTTCATCATTTTGGCGGTATTTTGAAATTGAGCTTTTGTTTCTGTTGGAAAACCCACGATCAAATCAGTGGAAAGGCCAACAATTTTATCCAAATCCTGGCGATGCTGAAAAAAAGATTTTCTTATTTTCTGAACCAATTTTTCATAAGTTTCTGCAGTGTAGGGTCGGTTCATTTTTCGTAAAATAATATTGTCTCCAGACTGCAAGGGCAAATTAAGATAAGGAGCAAACTTTTTTGATTTTGCCAAAATATTAATCAATTTATCAGAAAAATCTTTTGGATGCGGGCTAGTAAAACGAAGCCAAAAATCTCCTTTTATTTTTTCTATTTCTTGAATTAAATCCGCAAAATCATTTTTTTCTTTCCCTGGCGAAAAATAACTATTTACATTTTCTCCTAAAAGCCAAATTTCTTTATATCCGCTGTCTGCTAATGTTTTTATTTCTTTTAAAATATTTTTATAATTTCTAGAAACAAGACGGCCCCGAGTATAGGGAACTGCACAATAAGTACAAAAATTATCGCAACCATTGCTAATGGGAACAAAAGCTTGAATTTTGCTGGTATAAATAGGGTTGATTTCCAGATAATTTTTAAATTTCTTTTTGATTTTTTTAGAATTGATAATTTCTGGCCAAGACGATAATTCTTTTTTGTCTAAAACAAAATCAAAAATTTGTTCCATTTTCTTTTTATCCGCCCCCAAGATACAGCCGGTTAAAATCGTTTTTAAGCCCTTATTTCGCTTTTTTAAGCGGCGCAAACGGTTAGCTTGGCCATAAATTCGATCAACTGCTGTCTGCCTCACCGAGCACATATTAAAAACAATCAAATCAGCCTGATTTATATCAACTGTCTTTGTGTATCCGATTTTTTCTAAAACCCAAGCAATCCTTTCCGAATCAGAAATATTCATCTGACATCCAAAAGTAATAATCCAATATTTTTTCATATATTGCTATCCTACAAGAAAAAAACAGCTCTTTCAAGCTGTTTATTTTAATTTTTATTTTAAATATTCCAAGCCACATTCTTGGCGAAAAAATTTCCACTCCTCGCATTCTTGCTTGTCGGGAAAAATACAAACCCCAAATTGATTTCCTTCTTCATCAGCTCTAATTTCCAACTCATAGCCTTGATCTTTGCAAAAAACCGAAGCTGGATTAGGCAATCCAATTACAGGGATATTTTTTGAATTATCTATTTCAGGTTGTTTTGAAATAAGACTGGAAACAATTTTATTAATTGCTTCTTTGGCTTGATCCGAAACATCTAAAGAATTAAATTTTCTATTGCTTGGTTAAAATCAACATTTTTTTCTGCCAAGATGCTTTCAGCAAATAACTTTATTTTTTCTTGATCTGGCTCAGGAATAGATTCAAAAATTTCAATCGGTTCAGAATTCTGGGCAATAATTTGATTGGCTAAATCTTCAAGCACAATTTGTTTATATTCTGGTTTTGCTTTTATTTCTTCAAGATATTGATTTAATTTTAATTTTTGCGCCTCGCTTAATAAGTATGATTGACTAGCTTCTTTAGTCACGTTTTCCTGTATTTTAATTACTTGTTTTTTAAGGTCTTCGGATACTGCCTGATCCATTTGGTTTATCAATTCTATTTTTTCAATTCTGCCAGATAAAGAAGAAAAATTTTTATTTAAATTATTTTCAATTATTGTTTGCACTTTTTCCGAAGAGGCCAGTTCAAAAAAAGAGTTAGTAAAATTATTCAAACCTGATTTTTGGGTTTTTCCTAAAATCCCCGGATCTGCTGATTTAATGGTGCTTAAAATTTGCTGATGGTTAAAACTTTGCTCCACAATTTTATTCAATAATTTTTCATTATTCGGATTGTCTTTTTTTAAAACTTCAACTGCTTGTTTTAATTTTTCAGTTTCTTTTTCATAACCTTGTAATGCTTTGTTTAAAGCATTTTCGTTGCCCCCGCCTAATTGATTTAATTTTTGAATTTCCACAATTTTTTGATTGGTAAAATCAAGACGCAATTCTGCTTTTTTATCAGGGCTAAATACAAAAAATGCCTGGATGCTTCGACCAATATCTTTTAAAAAATATAACGGGCTGTTTGGCAAAAGAACAGGGTTGGCAATTTCATTCAAATCTTCCGCAGCCAAAACATTACTATTAATGCTAGTCAAAGAAAACATTATTAAAAATCCTAAAATAAAAATTTGTTTGAATTTATTTTTCATATTTTATTATAAAATAGCCGGAAAAACGGCTATTTTAAAATTATTTATTCTCAGCTTTTAATTTCAAAATTAAATCTTCTAATTTCATTGCCCCAAGATCAATTTTTCCTCTTTGTCTGACGCTAACAGTTTGATTTTCAATTTCTTTTTCTCCAACAACCAACAAATAAGGAATTTTCTCCATTTCTCCAGATCTTATTTTTTTTCCAATTGTATCATTATTATCATCTATTTTTACTCTAAATTGGCTTAATTTTTCCGCAACCTGGTGGGCATAATCACGATGCGCTTCGCCAACTGGTAATATTTTAATCTGAACAGGGGATAACCAAAATGGGAAAGCGCCGGCATAATGTTCAATTAATAAACCGATAAACCTTTCAAACGATCCAAACAAGGCTCTATGCAACATAAATGGTTGTTCTTTTTCGCCTTTTTCGTTTGTGAATTCCATTTGAAATCTTTCCGATAAATTAAAATCAAACTGCAAAGTAGAACATTGCCACTCTCGCTGAAGTACGTCTTTAATTTTAAAATCAAGCTTGGGTCCGTAAAAAGCTGCCTCCCCTTGTTCTTCTTTAAAATTCAATCCTTTTTCTAAGGCTACTTTTCTTAATATTGATTCGGTAAATTCCCAGCCCTCATCATTGCCGGCATATTCTTGTTTTTTATTCGGATCGCGCAAAGACAAATAAACATTCACCGAACTTTCTTCAAATCCAAAAGATTTATAAATAAATAGAATAAAATCAATTACTTTTTTTAATTCTTCTTCGGCTTGATCTTTTCGACAAAAAATATGGGCATCATCTTGAGTAAATCCACGCACCCTGGTTAATCCTGATAGTTCTCCTTTTTTTTCAAAACGATAAACTGTGCCAGTTTCTGCCCAGCGCAAAGGAAGATCGCGATATGATCGGGTAGAACTATTATAAATAGCCACGTGAAACGGGCAATTCATTGGCTTTAACAAAAATTGTTCCGATTCTTTGATTTTATCTTTATTTTTTAATTCTTCCAAAGATTGTCCAACCTCTAATGGGGGATACATACTTCCAGAATAATAACCCCAATGCCCGGAACGCTCCCATAAAGAACGATTACCAATGTGAGGAGTTCGCACTAAATCATAGCCATTTTCCAAATGTTTTTTATACCAAAAATCTTCAATCAGCCTCCATAACATTGCGCCCTTTGGGTGCCACAAAATTAAACCGATTCCAACCTCTTCTTCAGAATGAAAAAGGTCTAACTCTTTTCCCAATTTACGATGATCCCTTTTTTCAGCCTCAATCATCATTGTTTCATAATTTTCCAAGTCTGCTTTGGTTTCAAATGCTAATCCATAAATCCTGGTAAGCATTTTGTTTTTTTCATCTCCCCGCCAATAAGCTCCGGCCAATTTTTGTAATTTAAAAGCTTCAGCATTTATTTCTTTGGTTGTTTCTATGTGCGGGCCCTTGCACAAATCAACAAATCCAGCCGAAGAATAAATAGAAACCATATCTTCTGGTATTTCTTTAATCAGCTCCAGCTTGTAAGGCTGATCTTTAAAAATTTCTTCAGCTTGTTTTTTGGTAATTTCTTTTTTTTCAAAAACAATCCCTTGATTGATTAATTGCTTTATTTTTTTCTCAATAGTCTTCAAGTCTTCTTCTTTAATCACTGCTTCAAAATCATAATAAAATCCGTTTTGAATAGCCGGCCCGATTCCGAATTTTGTATTTGGATATAATTCTTTTACGCTGGCGGCTAAAAGATGCGCCAAAGAATGTCTTATTTTTTCTAATTTTTCTTCCATATTTTTTTAATTAGGCTTCTAATATTTCTTCGATTGAATTAGCAATTATTTTTGGTTGGTGGTCGCGATAATCAGCTTTGCCTATTACTGATATTATTTTATTTTCTTCAATCACTATTCCGTTTTCCAAAAGCGATGGGAAAATAACCACTTCAATCCTGTCCGTTAAATCTTGAAGTTTTACAAACATCATGGGCTGGCCTTTTTTGGTAATTATTTTTTTAATATTTGAAACAATTCCACCAACCGTTACCGTTTCTCCAGAAATAATATATTTGTTATAAGGATTGGAATAATCACGGACCATATTCAAATCCATATTTACTTTTTTGATTGGCGTTGTTTGCTGATTCAGCATTTCTCGATATTTTTCCAATGGATGGCCAGTAATAAATAATCCTAAAAGCTCTTTTTCCCACATCAATTTTTCGTTTTCGTCCACTGGAATAGCTTTGTCTAGGGAAATAGAACCATTAAAGCTTACTGACGTGCAATTATCAAACAGTCCTTTTTGCCCGCTTTCTTTTATTTTTTGATTTTTTCGCGACCAATCCAATAATTTTTCTAAATTAGTAAGCATCTGGTTTCTTTCGATCAGGGAGTCAAAACATCCAGCCTTAACCATGCTTTCCATTGATTTTTTATTTAAAACTTTTCCATCTACTCGGCCAACAAAATCATGAATATCTTTAAAGCTACCATTTTTTTTCCTTTCGTCAATAATTAATTCCACAATGTTGTAGCCAACATTTTTAATAGCCGAAAGCCCAAACCTGATTTGGTTTTTATTTGGCACCACACTAAAATTGCTAAATGATTCATTAATATCAGGAGCCAAAACTTCAATTTCCATTTTTTTACACTCTTCAATCAATTCAGCAATTCTTTCCACGTCTGAACCTTCAGCCGTTAAAAGGGCAGCCATATATTCTACTGGAAAGTTAGCTTTTAAATAAGCTGTTTGATAAGCAATCACAGCATAACAAGCAGCATGGCTTTTATTAAAAGAATACATGGCAAAAGGTTCAATCCATTGCCAAATTTCCTGTCCAATTTTTTCGCTAATGCCATTGTTTTTTACGCCTTCGATAAACTTATCTTTTTGTTCTAATAAAAGTTTTTCAATTTTTTTACCAATTGCTTTTCTCAAGATATCAGCCTCGGATAAAGTAAATCCTGCAATTTCCTGAGCAATTCTCATAATCTGCTCTTGGTATAAAGGAATTCCATAACTTGATTCCAAAATTGGTTTTAATTTGGGGTGCAAATAACGCACTTCTTTAGTTTTGTTTTTCCCAGCAATATAATTAGGAATATGTTGCATTGGCCCAGGACGATATAGGGCCACCATAGCAATAATATCTTCCAATTCGGTTGGCTTTAGTTGTTTTAAATAACGCCTCATGCCATCACTTTCTAATTGAAAAATTCCTTTACATTCTCCTTTTTGTAAAAGATCAAAAGTTTTTTTATCATCCAAAGGAATAGTATCAATATCCAAATTTATTCCCCGAATCACATAAATTCTTTTTAATGTTTCTTCAATTGTGGTTAGGTTTTTTAATCCCAAAAAATCCATTTTTAATAATCCCAAACTTTCAATGCCGTGCATTTCATATTGAGTTACAATAGCATTAGCATCTTGGCTGGGATGCTGAATTGGCACCAATTCATCTAAGGGATTAGCGGAAATCACTACTCCGCAGGCATGAGTCGAAGCATGTCTGGCACAGCCTTCAATCTTAAAAGCCAAATCAATTAATCTTTGAGCCCGTTCATCAGAATTATATAAATCCGAAAATTCATCCACTGTTTCCATTGTTTCTTTCAGATTAAAACCTAAAGGAACAATTTTGGCAATGCGATCGCAAAAGCTGTATTCATAGCCCAAAGCCCGGCCTACATCTCTGATTGCTGCTTTGGCCGCCATGGTTCCAAAAGTAATAATCTGGGCTACTTTATTTCGGCCATATTTTTGCGCCACATATTCAATCACTTCATCTCGGCGCTTGTCTGTAAAATCAAGATCAATATCTGGAGGAGAAATTCTATCTGGATTCAAAAATCTTTGAAAATAAAGATTATATTTCAAAGGATCAACGTTAGTAATATTCAAAAGATAAGCCACAATCGATCCTCCAGCCGAACCTCGGCCAGGACCAACAACAATCCTATTTGTTTTTGCCCAGTTTACATAATCCTGCACAATTAAAAAATAATCTACAAACCCGGCTTTTTCAATTACTCCAAGCTCATATTCCATGCGTTCAACAATTGGCTTTAATTTTTCATCTTTTATTTTTTGAGAATCGATATCTTTTCCGTCTTTGGCTTCCAAAACTAAATTAGTCAATTCATCAGAATCAAGATTATATTTCTTTTTAATTCCTAAATAACAAAGCTCGCGCAAATACTTAAAATGGTTTTTATTCTCTGGAGTTTCAAAATAGGGAAGTTTTGTTTCTCCTAGTTTTAATTCCAAATTGCACATTTCTAGAATTTTTTGAGTATTTTCAATAGCTTCTGGAATATGTTTAAAACTTTCAATCATTTCTTCCGAAGATTTAATAGAAAAATCTTCTCCAATCATACTTAAACGTTCTTTGTCATTAATGTCCGCTCCAGTATTAATCAGCATTAAAATATCTTGCGCTTCAGCATCATCTTTATTGATATAGTGGCTGTCGTTAGTTGCCACTAAGGGAATCCCTGTTTTTTTAGACAAATCGATCATTAATTGGTTTGCTTTTTCTTGGTCTGGTAAGTTTGGATGAGGTTGAATTTCTAAATAATAATTTTCCTTGCCAAACAATTCTTGATATTGCTTGGCTGTTTGTTCAGCTTCTTCTATTTTTCCAGCCAAAAGCATAGCCGGAATTCGGCCTTGTAAACATCCAGACAAACAAATTAACCCTTGAGAATGGTCCTTTAATAATTCAAAATCAATTCTGGGTTTATAATAAAATCCTCTTAAGTGGGCCTGGGTTACTAATTTTACAAGATTATTATATCCATTTTGATTTTTCGCTAATAAAATCAAATGATATCTTCTGCCTCCAGTTTGCGGAGTTTTGTCATCCATGCTAGCGGCTGCTTCATAAACTTCGCATCCGATTATCGGTTTAACGCCTTTGGCTTTGGCTTTTTGATAAAATTCAATCGCTCCATACATTACGCCGTGATCGGTTAAAGCAACCGAATCCATACCCAAATCTTTTACTTTGGTTAAAATATCATCAATTTTAGACAACCCGTCCAAAAGAGAATAATGCGAGTGCAAGTGTAAGTGAGTAAATTTTTTCATTTTGATTAAGAAACCTTTTTGCCAATTACTTCCATTGCTCCTTCTTCCATTTTTTTGTATTTCGTACCAGCTAAAATCAAATCTTGGCCAACACTGATTCCATCTAAATCAAGCAGTCCCTCAATTTCTGAATCTTCTATTACAACATTTCCCAATGTTTTGGCATTTTCCAAAATAAGGTCTCCGCTAATAGTCATTCCATCAAACTGGGCTTTAGTGTTTTGAATTCTGGCTTTGTTTAAAATAATACTTCCGCCAATTTCAGTTTTCGCCAAGCTTAAAAATCCTTTGGTTTTTAATTTTTTCGCTAAAACATTTTTACCTATTTCTGCCCCAACCAAATTAATTGCTCCCTCGGACTGCAAAGATTCTAAATTAATATCTCCATTTACTTTAATTTTGGCTAGATAGATCGAACCATTAACTTTTATATTTTTTAAAATCAAATCTCCATCAATAGTTATTTCTCCTAAAAAAAATTGTCCCTTAATTTCACTATTTTCAAAAGTAATGCCGTGTTTGATTTTATCTTTTAAAATAAAAAAAGAAGTAATAATCACATTACTAAAATCAACCATTCGGTTTTGAGCTTCGGCATCTTTAATTTCCTGGTCAATTTCTTCTTGAGTAATTGTTTTTTTATTAACAACTTCGTCTAATTTCATAGTTTTAATTTCATAGTTAAAATAGATATGCTAATATATTTATATACTATCTCAAATCTTATGACTATTCAAGCGGAAAAAAAATTATGGCGCCAAGGGTATAAAATAATTGTTGGAATCGATGAAGCTGGCCGAGGGCCTCTGGCCGGGCCAGTGGTTGCTGGCGCTGTAGCCATAATTGATAAAAAAATAAATAAAAATATTTTTAGCTTAATAAAAGACTCGAAAAAGCTTTCTGAAAAACAAAGAGAAAAAGCTTATCAAGCAATTTTAGAACAATCATGGCTGGCTTTTGGAATTGGCAAGGTTTCAGAAAAAATAATTGATAAAATTAATATCTTTGAAGCCACCAAGCTGGCGATGATTAAAGCTGTGGCTGATTTGGAAAAAAAAATAAAGATTTCTCCTGATTATTTAATTTTGGATGGAAATCAAAAAATAAACTTACCAATCAAACAACAGGCTATTGTCAAAGCTGATGCAAAAATATTTTCTTGTTCCGCGTCTAGTATTGTTGCCAAGGTTACTCGAGACAGGCTAATGTGCCAATTTGATAAAAAATATCCAATCTATGGGTTTGCCAAACACAAAGGTTATGGCACCAAAGATCATATTAGAGCAATTAAAAAAAACGGACCGTGTTTTATCCATCGATTTTCGTTTGCCCCCATAAAAGATGCTTAAAATCCAAATTCTCTGAACTGGGGATAAAACTATTGACATCTTTTTATTATTATATTATAGTATAAGAGCCAAGATAAATGGGGGATACTGTTGAGAATTATTACCTGGCATACAGCATCCTTTAACCTTTATTTTGACAAATCAAATATTAACCTGAGCAGGCATTCTTGCCTGCTCTTGTTTTATTTTTTTCCCTTTAAAATCAATTGACAAATAATAATTTAAGTGATTTAATAAACTATGAAGCACAAGAGTTTTTCTCCTCTTGCTTGTCTTCACAGTTCCTCCTGCCGAACAAATTTTAAAAACGCTCTCAAAAACTGTTCGGATGTCCTACCATATGGCAAATGATTTATTAAAAATTATTTGCCTTATTTTTTTTTAATCAAATGCTGGACAAATAAAATAAAAAATGTATAATAAGGGCATTAGTATTCTAAACAAATAATTTAGAATCATAAATCAAGAATGAATTAAGCCCAAAGCCTAATTCTTTATTTTTGCTTCTAAGTTTTTAATAATAATAAAAATATGTCAGCTGTCCCAAAACAAAGGCATAATCAATCACGAAGAGATAAAAGAAGGGGAAATATTTATATTTCTGCCCCAACTTTGATTAAATGTCCCAAATGCTCAAAGCCGGTTTTGCCTCACACTATTTGTGGTTATTGCGGATTTTACAAAGGCAAGGAATATATCAATGTCTTGGCCAAGTTAGAAAAAAAAGAACAAAAGAAAAGAGCCAAAGAAATAGAATCTGCTGAAACAGAAACAAAAAAAGAAGAAACCGCAAAAAAATAATATAATCAAGTATGGCTTCCAGGCACCTCTCTAGATCAATAGCTATGCAAAGCTTATACGAATGGGATTTTAACGGCGCAACCGATCCGAACGCGCTTATTTCTATTACCGCAAGAAATGTCGAAGAATTTGGGGGCGGACTAGAAAGCACTACTTTTATCTGGGATTTAGTAAATGGAGTAAAAGAAAATCAAAGCGTTATTGATAAAATAATTGAAAAAACTGCTCCAGAATGGCCATTAGCTCAAATTAATATTCTTGATCGAAATATTCTGCGCTTGGGAATATTTGAACTACTCTACAGCAACAAAGAACATGTTCCGCCAAAAGTAGCTATCAATGAATCAATCGAATTGGCAAAAAACTTTGGAGGCGAAAGTTCCCGCCGATTCATTAATGGAGTTTTGGGCACGGTTTACCGCGGAATCGAAGAACAAGAAAAAACAGAAACTTCTCTTCCTTCAGCCTCAAAAGAAGAAAAAGAAACTAAAAATTAAAACGCATTTTGGTTTAAAAATTTTTTGAACCATGATTCGTTTTCATTTTTTAAAAATATGCAAGATTTTTCAAAACTAGAAAATGAACTAAAAATCACTTTTAAATCAAAGGATTTACTTACTCAGGCATTTTGCCACCGATCTTATATCAACGAAAACCCTAATTTTGAACTTTCTCACAATGAACGTTTAGAATTTTTAGGCGATGCGGTTTTGGAATTAATTACCACAGAAAATCTTTATCATCGCTATCCTAATAAGCCAGAAGGAGAATTAACTGGCTGGAGGGCTTCTCTTGTTAATTCTAATATTCTTTCTGATTTAGCCAAAGAGCTTGATTTTGAAAATTATCTTTTATTGTCCCAGGGCGAACAAAAAGAAAAGGGTCGAGCCAGAAAATTTATTTTAGCCGACACTTTTGAAGCTTTTATTGGCGCGCTTTATCTTGACCAAGGATACGAAGTTTGCAAACAGTTTATTGAAAAAAACTTAATAAACAACAAGCTTCCGGAAATTATTGAAAAAAAACTATACAAAGACCCAAAATCGTTATTTCAAGAAAAATCCCAAGAAATAATCGGAATTACTCCAACCTATAAAGTAATCCAAGAATCCGGACCAGACCATCAAAAAGACTTTGTTGTCGGAGTATTTTTAGAACAAGAATTAATTGGCGAAGGCCATGGGCTGTCAAAACACGAAGCAGAATTAAATGCTGCGGAAAAAGCATTATTGCATAAAGGTTGGGAATAATTTATTTTCAATAGCTAAAACATTAAAATTAATATTGTCAATATTGAAATAAGTTCAATCTTATTCTATTATAGGCAAGTAATAAATAACAGTAAAAATAAGAAATGCTTACTATCAGATTATTAAGAACAGGAAAGAAGAATCAGCCATCTTACAAAGTTGTCGTTACAGACAAGAAAAATCCACCCCAAGGTGGAAGATTTGTTGAAGAAGTTGGTTTTTATAATCCCAAAACAAAAGAAAAAAATTTTGCTAAAGATCGAATTACTTATTGGCTCAGCGTAGGCGCTCAAGCTTCAGATACTGTTCACAATATGCTTGTTAATGAAAAAATCATTGATCAGCCAAAAAGACAAATAATCTTTACTAAAAAACAAGAAGTAGAAGAGCCAAAAGCACAAGCTCAGGCTCCTGCTGAAGAACCAAAAACCGAAGAGCCAGCTGCTGCTGAAGAACCAAAAACAGAAGAGCCAGCTCCTGCTGAAGAACCAAAGACCGAAGAGCCAGCTCCTGCTGAAGAACCAGCTGCTTAAATTATTGACATTTGATTTTTCTGCCTTCATAATTAAGGCAGAGTAAAAAATACACACGACAAGAAAGGTCGACTACTCCGAATTAATTTAAAATTAAAAAAAGAACATGACAGACGCACCAATAGATAGAGATTTTCTTGAATATATTGTAAAAACATTGGCCGACCACCCAGAAGATGTAAGGGTGGAAAGAAAAGTTGATGAAATGGGTGTTTTACTTTCTGTAAAAGTAAACCCAGAAGACATGGGCCAGCTAATCGGAAGACAAGGTTCTACTGCGAGAGCAATCAGAAACTTAGTCAGAATCATTGGCTTAAAAAATCACGCCCGAGTCAATCTAAAAATCGAAGAGCCAGAAGGTGGTTCTCGAAAGAAAGAATCAGCTCCTGCAGAAGAAAAATCTGCCGAGCCGGTTGCTGACGAATTTGACGATTTCAAAATTTAATTTTTATATCAAATCAAAATTGCGCCTTCCGGCGCTTTTTTGATTCTAACCAAAACAATCTTGGTTTCTTTTTTAATTTATGTTAAATTTATTATATGCAATTCAATGTTATTACAATTTTCCCGCATATTTTCGACTCTTATTTAAAAGAGTCTTTTATCAAAAAAGCAATTGATAAAAAAATCTTAAAAATTAATATTCACAATTTAAGGGATTTTGCTAATGACGAAAGAAAAACAGTTGATGATCGGCCTTATGGGGGAGGATTGGGAATGGTTTTAAAATTAGAACCCATATATAAAGCAGTTCAAAATTTAAAGAAAAAATCAAAAAAGAAAACGAAAGTTATTTTATTTACTCCCCGAGGAAAAAAATTCAACCAAAAAAAAGCTTTTGAATTAAGCCAGTGTGATAATTTAATCATGATTTGCGGCCGCTACGAAGGAGTGGACGAACGAGTGGCAAAATATTTAGCTGATGAAAAAATATCCATTGGCAATTATGATTTAATGGGTGGGGAATTGCCAGCCATGATTTTAATCGAAACCATTGCCCGCCTAATTCCTAATGTTTTAGGCAAGCCTGCTTTTCTTTCCGAGCGCCTAACAAATACAGGAGGATTCAAAGAGTTTCCCCAATACACTCGGCCGGAAACATTTTCTCCCAAAAAAGGCCAAGAATGGAAAGTTCCCAAAGTGCTTTTATCTGGCAATCAAAAAAAAATTATCAATTGGAAAGAAAAAAAGGGAAAGGTTATTGAAAAATAATCATTAGTTTGCTAATATCAAATAGTTAATCGGGTGAATACCAAAGTAGTCAAATGGGCCTGACTGTAAATCAGGTGGCTACGGCCTTCGGGGGTGCAAATCCCTCTTCGCCCACCAAAAGCCTTTGGTGTAGGTGCCGATGTAGTTCAGTGGCAGAACATCCCCTTGGTAAGGGGAAGGTCGAGGGTCCGATTCTCTCCATCGGCTCAGGGATAATGATATTATAAGAATAATAAAAAAATGGCAACAAAAAAGAAAAAACCAACCAGGATGGTTTGCACTGATTGCAAAAAGTCAGTTTATTTCACAAACAAAACAAAAGCTGTGGAAGAAAAATTGGAATTAGCAAAATTCTGCAAATTCTGCAAAAAGCGAACTATTCACAAAGAAGCAAAAAGATAATTCAATAATTCCCGGGCCCACGCTTCGGGTTTTATTTCCCGAAACAATCCTCGGGACATAGGGGCGTAAGCTCAACGGCAAACTGCCTGTCTCCAAAACAGGCTTTGAGGGTTCGAATCCTTCCGCCCCTGCCAACTCGAGCATAGTTAAAGCGCACGAGTCGCGTAGACGATAATCTGTATAGCTGAAAAGGCTATACATTTTTTAGTTTTTGCGATATTATGTAATCACAATTTAATAGTAGTGGCCTAAACTTTTGAGAAATCAAAGGCATGGCTAATAGTCCGAAACGCATAAAGAACCCATCATGGGGGTCGCGTTTCGGCCATATCAGGAAACTGGTATGAGTGATTTCGGCCACTACCCTGTGGTTGGCTTTTTGTTTACCACAGAACTTTAAGTAATATTTGGTCGACATTATTAATAAACATAATTTAATAAAAATATGGAAGATCAAAAGGCTAAGAAATCTATTTTCAAGAAGTGGTGGTTCTGGGTAATCGTAGTAATCGTATTGTTTATAATATTAGGATCATCTGGTTCTAAAAATACTAACAATACAGCTCAGCAAAATCAAAATAATCCTGCACAGCAACAGAGTTATACAAGAGTTACAGCTCCCGATTTAGCAGCTGAATACAAGGCTAACCAAGTAGCTGCGGATGATAAGTACAAAAACAAAACAATAGAAGTTTCAGGAACAATATATAATATTGGAAAAGATATTCTTGATGCACCATACGTTGTTCTTAGTGGTACAGATATGGTAACAAATATTCAATGTATGTTTGATAAAAGCGACCAAAGCCAACTTACAAGTTTAGTCAAAGATACAAAAATCGTATTAAGGGGAAAGGTAAGTGGGCAGGTAGTATTTAACGTTCTGTTAAATAATTGCTCAATAGTAGAATAACTTACTTTTAACAACACAAGGGAAGGGCCGATAGCGGTCTTTCCTTTTGTTTGATTTATGCTTTACAAAGAGCTATTATTCTAATAACATAGAATCAATTACAACCGATGAAATTAACCGACAACGAAAAAAGAGACATCATCAAATATTTAGAGGCTGGAAAGCCACTTCCTCCGAAGTATCGTTTTTTGTTGTTTGGTGAAACTCAAGAAGTTGAACTTCTTTGGAATGGAAAAACAGATGAAGTAACTAATGTTGTTTTACCTTTTCAGGTCATAGAACAAATAGATGAGCCAAGAAGTAACAACAAGATTGGTTTACAAAATACTCTTTTTGATACTTCAGGCAGACAAATAACTGGTTGGACTAATAAGTTAATTTGGGGAGATAACAAGCTCATACTGTCCTCTCTTAAAAATGGTCCGCTACGAAAAGAAATTGAAGCACAGGGCGGATTAAAACTAATCTACATTGATCCTCCTTTTGATGTCGGAGCCGATTTTTCTATGGATATAAAGATTGGCGACGATGAACTTACGAAGAAACCATCTGTGATTGAAGAAATAGCATATCGAGATACTTGGGGCAAGGGAGCAGATAGTTTCATTGCAATGGTTTATGAAAGATTAAAGCTGATGCATGATATACTCGCAGAAGATGGGAGTATTTATGTTCACTGTGATTACCGTGTCAGTAGCTACTTAAAATTAATTTTAGATGAGGTATTCGGAAAAGACAATTTCGTCAATGAAATAATATGGCAGGGTGCGGTTGGTGATACTTCCGCAAAAAATAAAAAATTTATAAAGTCTCACGATACAATTATTTTTTATAGGAAAAATAAAGAAAATATTATCTGGAATGATTCCTTTCAGGAATATTCCGCAAATAAGCTGAATATTTATAAGTTTGAAGACGAAAAAGGTAAATATCAACTTGGACCCTGCGATAACCCAGGTGGTGGTGGCTATGTTTATGACCTTGGTTGCGGCGAGAAAACTCCATCAAGAGGATATTCAATGCCCAGAGAAACAGCCATTAAGTGGATTGCCGATGGCACATTAATTGTAAAAGCCAATAAAGTTCCACTAAGAAAATGGTATATGAATGAAGAGGGTGTTCGTTGCAAAGATGTTTGGTCAGATATTGGTAAAGAACGAGGATTGGATTACGCGACACAGAAGCCGGAAGACTTATTGGAAAGAATTATAAAAGCATCATCTAATGAAGATAGCCTTATTGCAGATTTCTTTTGTGGCTCTGGTACAACCCTTGCCGTTGCAGAAAAATTGAATAGAAAATGGATTGGTGCTGATTTAGGTAAGTTTGGTATTCATACCTCCAGGAAGAGACTTATTGGGGTTCAACGAGAATTAAAAAAAGAGGGCAAGAACTTTCGTGCTTTTGAGATTTTGAATATTGGCAGATATGAAAGACAAAATTTTATTGCAGTAAATAATGATTTGAGAATAGAGGAAAAAGCTAAACTAGCAGAAAAAAAAGAAAAAGAATTTGTAAAACTTATTATATCAGCATATAAAGCGGAAAGGACGGATTCATTTGTAAATATAGCTGGAAAGAAAAGAGATAGATTGGTGGCTGTTGGTCCTATCGATATGCCCGTTTCTTCAAAATTAATACAGGATATTGTTCTTGAGTGTAAGGAAAAGGGAATTACCAAAATAGATGTTCTCGGTTTTGATTATGAAATGGGATTAGATTTTCAAGAATACAAGGATCAAGGCATCGATATTGCTTTTAGGATAATTCCGAGAGAAGTATTTGATAAAAAAGCCGTTGAAAAGGGACAAGTTAAATTTTATGATGTTGCATTCGTAGAAATAAATCCAATAATTAAAGGTAGAACAACTAAAGAATTATCAATTGAGCTTACTGATTTTTCTGTCTTTTATAACCAAGACGATTCTGGCGAAATAGTCGAAGATTTACGTCCTGGGGGAAATAGAATAATAGTAGAAAATGGACAAGTAGTAAAAATTTCTAAAGATAAAAAAACAGAGCTTGTTTCAAGAGAAATTTTAACTAAAAAATGGAGCGACTGGATAGATTATTGGTCAGTAGATTTCGATTTCGAAGACAGAAAAGAAATCATCAACATTGTTGAAAATGGAAAAGAAAAAGAGCTTTGGACTGGTGATTACATTTTTGATAATGAATGGCAGAGTTTTAGAACAAAAAAGAATCGAAACCTAGAATTGTTTTCAGCACCTAAAGAAATGAGACCAGGAGAATATAAAATAGCCGTAAAAGTCGTGGATATATTTGGAAACGATACGACTAAGGTAATTAAAGTAAAAATATAAGATATGGAACAAATACCAGCTTATCAGCATATAATCGATAAGTTAAAAAAAGATTTAGAAGATGGATTGATAATCATCACAAGAGATGAGGTGGAAAGTTATTTCCTTGATTATAAAAATGTTTTAGATGATTTTTCAGGGAAAACAACTTTAAATAATTACTGGAGGACCCTATCAAAAGCAATTTCTGGTTTTGGAAATGGTTTGGGTGGGATATTAATTTTTGGAGTAAAAGACAGCGATAAATCTCTTAATCCATTTCGTGGTTATAAAAATTTTGAAATACTGATAAATGAGTTTATTTCTCGATCAACCAATCCTAAACATGAAAATATTAGAACTTTTTCCTTTCAATCAAAATCAGACATAGAAAAAGGATATGTGGTTGTAGAGATACCACAGTCACAAAATAGACCGTTGCAGGTAATTTCTAATGATTTCAATCATCGATATTTTTATCGTTCCGGTGAGTCTCATGTCGATATTCCGCACGATGTTCTTGTCGGAATGTTAGGTTATAAAATACCACCGAAATTAACATATCAAATAATTCCAGGTAAAGATGTTAAAACAGATCCTTTTGATTTCGAAATTATTTTAAGAAATTCTGGCTCAGTAATCGTAAAAGATATTTGGTTCAACATAGATATAGGTATCCCAAATGTAACTACTTATGGAACTAGTTTTTTTGATAAATTCGAAGGAACAAAATTAAGTAATTCTTGTTGTTTGATTACGAAAAATGGATATAAAATGGCGCCACAAGGAATGATTTCTGTTATTGACATTAAAATACCTAAAAATAAATTAGAAGAAGATAAGGATTATCATTTTTATTTTAGTTTCGGATGCGACGGATCAAAAATAAGTGAATTTAATTCTGAATTCAAAGGAAGTGAATTTAATTTAATTCTTGCTTCTTCATTAAAAGATTTTATAGGTTTTTTAAAAAGTAATTCTCCGAACCATATTACTGAAAGGTCATAATTAATAAAATATCATGGCTCTATATAAAGATTTTCCAACAAATCCATACGCAATATTAGACCCAGGCATCAGATGGTTCCCAGCTGATGAGGTTTTGCGTGAAAAGGGCTATGATAAACTTTTGCCACCTCTTGTTGCAGAATTACGTAAAAAAGTAAAAGAATGGAGAGATAAACAATATGAAGGAGCAAGCGAAACATCAAAAGCTCTTTTGAATTGGTGGTTTAAGGAGGAACATATTTTATATGATGAAAAAGGAGTAGCATTTAATTTTAAGTATTACTTTGCTCAAAGAGAAGCTTTAGAGGCAGTTATTTGGCTATACGAGGTTGCAAAAGTAAAAGATAAGCACGATCTTATAAGATATAATTCAACAGGAGTTTTGAGCGCTCAAATGTTTACTGAAGATTGGTTGCGTTTCGTTATTAAGATGGCTACGGGAGCAGGTAAAACTAAGGTGATGAGTCTTGTCGTTGCATGGGCATATTTTCATAAAAAGTATGAACTTGATTCTAATTTAGCAAAGAACTTTCTTTTGATAGCTCCAAATGTAATTGTTTTTGAAAGAATAAAAAGCGACTTTGAAGGATCTAAAATATTCTTCATAGACCCAGTTTTACCAGAAAATGGATACCAAGGACAAAATTGGAAAGATGATTTTCAAGTTACTCTTCACCTACAAGACGACGTAAAAAGTATTTCTAATGCAGGAAATATATTTTTAACAAATATTCATAGAGTCTTTGAGGGAGATGTGGCAGAAGCAAGTCCGGATGATGAAGATTCTTCTGCTTATTTCTTAGGACATAGACCAGTTACAAAAACAAATGATTCCACGATTGACTTAGGAATGATTGTAAGAGATATAGATGAATTAATTGTTATTAATGATGAAGCACACCATGTAAAACATGACACTGCTTGGTTTAAGTCTATCCAAGATATAGATAATAGGTTGAAACAAAAAGGTTCAAAATTGTCTTTACAGTTGGATGTTACGGCTACTCCCAAAGATGATAAGGGTAATATCTTTGTTCAAACAATATCCGATTATCCTTTAGTTGAAGCTATACACCAAAGAATTGTAAAAAATCCTGTTGTTCCTGATGCCGCCAGTAGGGGAAAACTAAAAGAAAATCAAAGTTCTTTATTTAGTGAAAAATATAAAGATTATATAAATCTTGGAATTGAAGAGTGGCGTAAGACTTACAATACTTTTTTGCCAATGGACAAAAAATCAATTCTTTTTATTATGACTGATGATACAAAGAATTGCGACGAAGTGGCTGAATATATTAAAACTAATTTTTCAGATTTAAAAGACGCTGTTTTGACCATTCATACTAATAAAAGTGGTGAAATTTCGGAAACTGTTTCTGGCAAAAATAAAGAAGAATTAAACTTACTTAGGAAACAAGCTAATGAAATTGATAGTTGGGAAAGTCCATTTAAAGTAATCGTTTCAGTGATGATGCTTAAAGAAGGATGGGATGTTAAAAACGTGACAACGATTGTTGGATTAAGGCCATATGCAGCAGATTCAAAAATTTTACCAGAGCAAACATTAGGAAGGGGACTGAGAAGAATGTTTTTTGGTAGAGATGATGTTGAGGAATATGTAAGTGTTTTGGGAACTCCAGCTTTTATGGAATTCGTTGAATCGATAAATGGAGAAGGTGTTATTCTTGAAAAGAGAGCCATGGGAACTGGAGCAAAGCCGATTACCCCGATGGTCATTGAAGTTGATAAGGAAAAAGACTTGGATCTGTTAGACATTGAAATACCTGTAATGTCTCCAAGAATACAAAGAGAATATAAAAATATCGCAGAGTTAGATGTTTCCAATCTTGGGAATAAAAAAGTAAAAATTAATTCTTTTTCCGATGAAGAAAAAAGAGAAATAATTTTTAAAGATGTTGTTGATGAAAAGATACATCACACAACTATATTGACTGGCGATATTGAGCCCGATTACCAAAGCGTGGTTGGATTCTTTGCTCAAGCAATAATGAGAGAATTGAGATTATTTGGCTGTTACGATATTTTATTTGGCAAAGTAAAAGAATTCATCAAAACCTACATGTTTGATCAAGAAATAGATCTTTCTGATCTGAATGTTTTAAGAAATTTGTCAGAGATAGAATACATAAATATTATCCGGGACTCTTTTAAAAAAGCCATCAATAATTTAACAGTTCAAGATAGGGGAGACACTGAAATCAAAAATTACATTAAAATAAGCGAAGCGAGACCATTCGTCGTTAATGATAAGTCCTGCTTAATTCCCAAGAAGTCTGTTTTTAATAAAATTGTTGGCGATAGTGATTTTGAACTTGTTTTCGCTCAATTTATTGAAAAGTGCGACGATGTAGTTTCTTTCTCTAAAAACTTCCAAAACAAAGAAGCTAGCGCCTTAAGGATAGAGTATAAAACGTCCGATGGTTCAATTGCAACCTACTATCCAGATTTCTTTGTTAAAAAAGACGATAAAACCGTTTATATAGTTGAAACCAAGGGAAGAGAAGAAGAAAATGATAAGTTAAAATTCGAAAGACTTAAAAAATGGTGCGAAGATGTTAACAATAGACAAAGTAGAATGGTATATAAAGCTTTGTATATAAAACAAGATGAGTGGGAAAAGAATAAGTTTAAAAACTTTGATGAAGTTATAAGAGTTTTTAATGCGTAATTTCAATACCGCCGTTCTTTAAGGTTATCTTACCCTTAAGACACGATAATAATTCTCTTTTTTCTAATATTGATCCTTCTCTAAGTATATATTTAGCATAATTACGAATATCTATATCGCCAATTTCTATCTTATCATTATTACCTAAAACAACTTTTTGAAATTTCTTAAACCTTTCTACTTCCAGCTTTATTTTTTCTTTAATTCCTATTTCATCTAAATCAATCTTATCCATTAGTTGTTCAAACTGTTTTAACAAATCTTCCTCATTAATGTTGCTACATTTGCAATTTCTATCTCTGGATTTAGTGCAAATGTAATAAACGTGCCTTTTGACAGTTCCGTCTTTGAGCTTTTTAAACTTTTCATCAGCACTTATACCAGATCCACATAAACCGCAAGTCATCAATCTAGTAAAAGCGAATTCTTTGCCTTCTGACTTTATGACTTGACTTTTGACTTGCTGTTGAACCATATCAAACAATTCTTTTGTTATAATCGGTTCATGTTTTCCTGTATAGAAGTTGCCACTCTTAAGAGGATATTCGAATACCCCATAATAGAATGTGTTTTGGAGAATCAAATAGATATTGCCGAGAGTGATTCCTTTCTTGCCTGTGACACTTCTAAGGTTAATATCGAACTTTAACCAATTGTATATCTTTCGACCACTCCATTTTTCGTAAGCTACTTTTTCGAACATCTTTTTAATAATAGGAGCACGCTCTGGATCTATTATGGCTTGGCATTTCCTATCCATATGTCTTTCGTTTAGATATCCGATAGGAGGAACCCCTGGCCTTAAGCCCATTTCACATTTAGTCCTTAATCCTCTTTTTACATTGATACTCTTATTATCATTTTCTAATTTTGCTTGAGAACAAAGAATCATTAATAAAAACTTTTCATTTGGAGAGTTATTAAAAGTTTGTCCATATGTTCTTATGCCTAATAGTAGCTTTTGATCCATTAAATCGACAAGCGACCCTAGGTCGCCTGCGTTTCTACTCAATCTATCTGGTGCCCATGTAAGGATACCGTTAAACTTCTCTTTCTTTATATCTTCCAGTATTTCTTTGAAAACAGGTCTTTGTCCTGAATCTTTAGCCGAATGAGATTCTCTTCTAATGTCGACAATTTCAAGGCCCTCTTTTTCGGCCAATTGAAGCATTTCTTTGACCTGAGATTCAATTGATAGTATTTGTCTTTCTTCGGATTCAGTTGATTTTCTAGCATACAAACAATACTTAACCTTTTGAGGTATTACATCTGCAAATCCTGTTTGGGCTGTTTCAAATGCTTCCATGCCTATATGATGACGCAGAAAGGTTGTTTTGCTAAGCCTCAACTGTCGACAACGTGTTGACAATTTTTGAGCTATCCCACGTCAACATAATCACTAAATATACTATTCCTTCTCCCGGGCCACCTCCCAGGAAAGCCATGATCCAAGTTGATTCATTAGCATGTTTATCCATGGTTGCATTGATTAGAAGAGAAAAAGCATCAGCCATGTCGTCGTGCTTTTCTACTCCAAAGCCAATAATTTGCCTGATAAGATCTTCGCATCCATGTCTAGGAAATTTAATAGTACCTGACTTTATAGAAGTCGAAGTTAGTGAGAGACGAATTCTTTTTTCACCCTTAGGCTTGATAGCTTCAGCCTCGACCCCTTCAATTTCTAACATTTGAGGAAGAGCCTCTTGATAAGCGACACTCTCAACGAATAAGTAATCTTCGCGTCTTGGCATCTGCGTTTTTTTAACGTTTTTTAGTAGATCTACTTGAGCAGGGAAATTAAGCTTTTGATTTATCGGATTGGGCAATATATAAATCTTTAATTTTTCTCTGCGACCATATATATGAGCTGAAACGACGGCTGTAGAGTCCGCAGCATCTTTTGATGATATAGCTAAATCGACTCCAGCATAAGTACCTCGGTATGCTACATGATCTTTTCCCGGTAATTCATCGTAATAATGAATCCATTCAGGATATATAACCTGATCATCGCTAGGAATAATACGCAATAGATATTCACGTTGCCAAGATATATCGCTAGCAACTTTCATTTTTTCCTCTTCAATGTCTTGAATATTTTTGTACTTTCCTGGCCATAAACAATTATCTTCTCTGTCTAATAGGGGATACTCTTTAAATATTCCTTTGGTTTTTCCTTGCTTAATCTCATCTTTTATTCTCATTAATAAGGAATCTTCGTGAAGTAGATTACCGACAATAATAAGACGTGTATTCTTATCTCCCGAGGGAATAACTTCTCCTCTTAGCCAATAATAAGTCTTATCACGGCTTTCGCGAGTTTTAGTTGATTGCACGTCCTCGACATCATCACAGATAATGAGATCTGGTCTATGTTCATTATGTCTTAATCCTCTAATACTTTGTTCGGTCGAAGCAATTGTTATTCTTGCTCCGTGCTTTTTAAAAACCAAAGAATGTGAACCCCATTCGTCTCCTTCTTCTTGGAACGGTCCCAAATCTTTCTTTAGAAGGTCGTTATTCTCCAACTCACTACGGATGTTCATCATATGTTGTTTAGCTTGAGCTTTAGTCTGGCAAAATATGACGCAAAATTTCTTCTTTTGTTTTCCGAGTATCGCCCATATCGGATAAGCAGTGGTAATCATAGTTGACTTGCCCGAGCCACGGAAAGCACAAATATAAAGACTTTCTAGCGTGCTTTTTTCGAGATAAGATATTATTTCTTTTTGAAAATCAGCCGTTTCATACTTTACATAATGAGCATAATAGAAATGGAAAAAGTACAAGAAACTATCTTTAGTAATTGCTGTCCTAATTAGGCGATCTTTAGTCATTTTGTTAATCAAAGAAGATTGTATAATTTTATTCATGTTTTTTATCTTTATTGAAATTATTAATTGACTTAGATTTAGTAATCGCTGCCAATCGAAGGGCCTGCTTTACGACTTTCGCTTGAGAGGGAGTTAATCTTTCGTCGTCTTCCTTAGTCGTAATTTCCAGCTTGTTTTTATAGTTATCGTTTCTATGTTTAAGCCAGAAGCTTATCGCTGGCCAGTTTTTCTCTTTAATGAGAGTTAACAGCTGGGTTTCGCTCATGTCATTTACCAAAGCGACGCCCCTAGAAAGAGATTCGTCCATCTTTTTAGCAAAACCTAAATCTTCTTTTCTCCAACGATAAACGGTATTGCGTGAAAGATTAGTCTTTTCGCAAGCGACTTGGACAATGGGAACCTTTTCGAGTTCTAATAGAAACAATTCTTGAAATTTATTCTTTTTCATAGATTGCCTTATTACCAGTAAATGCTTCGTATCTTTTTACGATGAGATCGCAAAATCTTGGCTCCAAATCACAGCCATAAACACGTCGACCGAGTTGTTCGCCCGCAAGAAGGGTACTACCAGAGCCAAGAAAGCTATCTAGAATGATATCACCAGGCTTTGTGCATCTTTTTATAGCCTTTTCATGGAGTTGTGGAGGTTTAGACGTCGCATGTTCATAGTCCTTCGCCGAGAGCCTTTTTGCGGTCCACACATCAACGAAATTATCGACTTGGGTTAGCAAATCATTGCCCGTACCAAACTCCTTATTCATCACTTCATTAAGATTAGTAATTGATTCGGCTAAATATGGTTTCCCTCGAATCCCATAGACCACCGGCTCATAAACCTTGTTAAAAGCAACTGTTGGAACGGGGTTCTGATTGTTTTTCAACCACAGGCAGACTCTCTTATTGTTAATTCCCAGACTTCTATATACTTCTTGAATAAGACCGATATAAACCTGGTCACACCAATAGAATATATGTGCATCGGGAATAGTTGCTGATAGGGCAGCCTTAAGACTATCCTTAATAAAAGTCTTATAATCTTCAAAGCTCCTAGAATCATTAACATTTCCACCGTAGTCCTTGTTGCCACCAATTCCGCCATTGTAATCTATTTCCAAATTATAAACTGGGTCGGAATAAATCATTGACGCTTTTTCTTCGCCAAAAAGCTTTTTGATGGTTTCTGGCTTAGTCGAGTCGCCGCAAATTATTTTGTGACACCCTAAATGTATAATATCGCCAAGCTTCGTTTTAGGCACCTTTATCTTTTTGATTTCTTTGTCGATATCAAAGGAATCATCGATAACTTCTTTTTCTTCGTCCCAAAATTTGGCCAATTGTATCTGGTCAAATCGTATGCACATTATCTATAACTATTGACGTAATAAACATATTATTATATAAACTAATCACCCAAGGAGGGTTAAATTGAGACTAAAACTAATAAAGCCCAACGGGAAGCTTCTCGGATTCATTCTTGAATCTGAAGGTAGATATGATGAAGAATGGCAAGACTTTATTCGTCTTCTCCCTCGCGCATTAGAAAGCGGAGAAGGCGGAATTGAGATCGAAAAAAACCAAATCAAGGTAAAGAACAGTGACCGATGGTGGATGATCTTTGAAATCAACGAAGAGGATGCTGCAACAATTAAGCAGCACATCGAAACCCAAAAAATGTTATGGGTAAGAACAGGAGGTTATCCTATCGACATTGAATTAACCTTCGATAAAAGATTCGCGGGTTGCGAACCTTGTGAGTTAAAAACTACAAATTAACTTTTAAAGCGAAATGTAGTTTTTTAATACAAATTAAACTTTAAAAAGGTTCCGATATCGTCCCAGCGCCCCTGCAAAATACTAACGCCTTTGTTGGCGCTTTTTGTTTTTAGAGATATAATAAATCCGTATTTAAAATAATTTACATAACATAAACATGAATCCTGAAAGACCAAAATTCGAAAACATTGAAGAAAACATTGAAGAAAAACCTGAAGAAAATATTGAACAAAAAAAAGAACCAGAATTTTCTCCTGGAGAATATTTAGGCAAAAAATATCCTGATTTAAAGAAATCGGAAGCAGTTGAATTAAGCCATGAATATTCAGAAAACAAAGAAAAAAACAAAGTAGACACTTGGCTTAAAAATATGGAAAGTTTCCATAAGAGGCACAGGGATAATGAAATAGAGATGGATATGATTAGAGATGCTTTTCATAACGAATATGTCATTAAACCAGAAGATGTTCCTCAATCATACTTTGAAAACCAACAAAGAATGGCTAGAGAACTAGGACATGGAAACATTGAAATCAATGATGAAATAAGAGAACAAGCCATTGATGTTATTATCAGTGATCAAAAATCAACTTTAGATAACTGGACAAATTACATCTTATCTGAAGATTCAGATAGCTATCCAATGTGGGCCAAGTACTGTGCCCTTAGAAGCATTACCAAGCTTTCTAGTTATGACAAAGAAAGCAAATCATTTGGCACAAGAAGAAAAGATACTGTTGCTCCTTTTCCTGATTTAAATAGGGAAGCCTTAGCATATGTTGTTGATGCTATTGTTAAAAAAGCAAACAAAGAAAACATTGGAACTAAAGAAAACAATCCAGAATTAGAAAAACTAATCCAATCAGAAAATTTCGGTAAGTTGTATGCCTATGCTATTGAGAAAGTTACCCCAACAGAAACAAACAAACTAGTAAACACAGAAGGGGAATGGAGAAAATACAATCAAAACTCTGATCATATGCCTTTGGTTGAATCTCTTCAAGGATATGGAACTGGTTGGTGCACTGCTGGAGAATCAACTGCTGAAGCACAACTCAATGGTGGTGATTTTTATGTTTTTTATTCAAAAGATGAAGAAGGAAAATACACAATTCCTAGAGCAGCAATTCGAATGAATGGTAAAAACGAAATAGGAGAAGTAAGAGGAATCGGGCCTGATCAAAACCTTGATCCATATATTGGAGAAACAGTAGACAAAAAGCTTAAAGACTTTCCTGATGGAGAGAAGTACAAAAAGAAAACCAAGGACATGGAGCTTTTGACTGTTATAGATAAAAAATACAAAAATAATGAAGAATTAACCAAAGAAGATTTACGTTTTCTCTATGAATTTGATTCTAAAATAGAAGGATTTGGTTATGAAAAAGATCCAAGAATAAATGAACTTCTTCAAAAAAGGGATATCAAAGAAGATATTTCATTAATTACTGGCTTTTCTAAAGAAGAAATCAGCATAACAAGAGAAGAAGCATTAAAACAAGGAATCAAGTTTCATTACGGAGACCTTGATCTTTCTGGTCTCAAATCCGCAGAAGGGCTAAAACTTCCAGAAAGCATTGGGGGAAACCTTAATCTTAGTGATCTCGAATCCGCAGAAGGGCTAAAATTTCCAGAAAGCATTGGAGGGGGCCTTGGTCTTTGGCGTCTCGAATCCGCAGAAGGGCTAAAACTTCCAAAAAGCATTGGAGGAGATCTTGGTCTTTGGAATCTCAAATCCGCAGAAGGGCTAAAATTTCCAGAAAGCATTGGAGGAAAACTTAATCTTTGGCGTCTCGAATCCGCAGAAGGGCTAAAACTTCCAAAAAGCATTGGAGGCCTTGATCTTCGTGGTCTCAAATCCGCAGAAGGGCTAAAACTTCCAGAAAGCATTGGAGGAGACCTTGATCTTCGTGGTCTCGAATCCGCAAAAGGGCTAAAACTTCCAGAAAGCATTGGAGGAAAACTTAATCTTTGGAGTCTCAAATCCGCAGAAGGGCTAAAACTTCCAGAAAGCATTGGAGGAGATATTTATCTTGAAAACCTTACCTCAGCCGAAAAAGAAACATTAAGAAAAAAATATCCTAATTTGACAATAAAATCATAATTTTAAAAATTATTATTTTAATCAAACGAAAACAATTCAATTAATAATTCTATCGCCCTTAGACATTTTGAAGGATAGTGGTTCTAAAAAATCTGTCACTTTTGTCACTTTTTTAGTAGCTCGAGTCGCGTCATTATAATAAGATAAAAGTACTTAAATTTTCCTTGTGGGGTATATATCCCTAGGGTTCGAGCTCGAATCGGCCTGCACGCTACATTTTTTATCAAGAGAATGACTATCCTCGATTTTACTTTATCTTATAAATCTTTTATAGTGTAAATATGCTCGATTCGAAAAAGGTAGAATTATTAATATTTGATCTTGATGGAACTATTTTTCAGACCATAAGGCCTGAAGTTGAAGCTGTAAAGAAAGCTTTGATTGAGCTTGATTGGAAGATTGAAAATATAGAAGAAAAGGTAGGTGAATATATAGGGAAAACATCGGAAGAAGCATATAAATCTATTTTGCCGTTAGATAAAGTTTTAAAATGGGAAAATTTAGCAAAAATAGTAAGAAAATATCGCAAATCAACGATTGTACAATATGGAGAAATATTTCCTGAAGTTATAGAAACTCTGCAAATACTCAAAAAAAGAAACTATAAACTAGTATTGTATTCCAATGCTTCTATTGAATATTTTAATAAAATTGTTTCGTTTTTAGAGATTGAAAAATTATTTGATTATATGGAATGTGTCGAAGAAAACAATTTAACAAAAACCGAACTAGTTAAAAAAATTAAAACAAGGTTTAAAAAATCAAATATTGCTGTTATTGGAGATAGAATTCACGACATAGAAGCAGCAAAGGAAAATAGTGCCATTTCCATAGGAGCATTATACGGTTATTCTAAAAAAGAAGCTGGAAAAGCAGATTTGTTTATAAATAAATTTTCTGATCTATTAGATATATTTGATAGAAAACTGCCAATATTTGAAAAAATAATAAAGGAGGTTTCTAACAGAAAAAATAAAAATAACCCTTTTGTGGTTGGAATAAATGGAATTGATACCTCTGGAAAAACAAAATTTGCTAAAGCGTTATCTCAATTTCTGATTAATAATAAATATAAGGTACAAATAATTAATTTGGATGATTTTCATAATCCAAAATCAATAAGATCTTCTGGAGCAAACGAAGTCGAAAACTATTTCAATAAAGGTTTTGATATTAATACAATTATTAAAAAATTACTTATACCAATCCGTGATAAAGGAAATTTTTCTACTACTCTAACTTTACTAAATTTACATACTGATAAATACGAAACTAGAAAACATTTTTCTTTTAGCAAGAATACAATTGTTATTTTTGAAGGAGTGTTTTTATTTAGAAAAGAATTAATTCCATATATTGATTATAAAATCTTCATTGATATTCCTTTTAAGGAAAGTATGGATCGAGCGATAGCTAGAGATGTGCCAATTTTTGGAGAGAGAATTATTAAAAAATATAACGAAAAATATTTACCAGCTCAAAAAAAATACTTGGAAGAATTTTCTCCAGCAAAGGTGGCGGATATTATAATCGATAATATTAATTGGGAGTATCCTAAAATATTATAGTTAACTTATTTTACCCAGACCCTGACACCTCAAATTGACTATCGCCAAGACACCCAAAGAACCCTTACACGGCTTGAAGGGTAGGGGTTCCAGACCTATGTTGCCTGCAATATTTAAACACCCTAAAAAGGGTGTTTTAATATTGCAGTTGCTCGGCTGGAGGATGAGAAGGCGGAGCTGTGACGACAGCGAGCCCGGCCGGAGAGCGGTTTTAGCAAAAACCGACTCGATGGCGAATCCTTCGCCGACAGATAAGGTTCAACCAAAAAATTTTTACAAACTTGAATAATTTTCAGATAATGATACTATTTAACCAATAAAAAACGTTTCCAAATTAATACTTTAATATAAACATCTCTTTTTTTGAGATGTTTTAATTTTAAAAAATCAATCAATATGGCAAGAAAACAACAAAATATTTTCTTCGAAATGATACTTTATATATCTGTTTTTTATGTTTTTTATCTTTTAATATTGTGGTTTTCTAATAAACAAGAATTCTGGAAGTGGTTATTTATAGGGCTTGGTATTATAATTTTAATAATTCTTATATATCTAAAAATACGAAGCATTATTAATCAAAATAAAGAAAAATTAATCCTTGAAATTAATAGACTTGGTTTAGATAGTGATATCAATAATTTTATTAATAGAGCAGGTAAAGAAAAGGGCAAAGGAAGTTGGAAATATATGGATTATGGCTTTAATACAGATAAAATGAATATCTTTATTAAAGCTTTGACGGAAAAAGGATTAAAAATTAAAAATATTAACGATTTAGAATTTGTCTTAAGGAGGTTTATTGATACTAAAGAAGAAGCGATTATTAAAAACGGCTTCGAGTCAACTCAATATAAATTTTCTTCTTTAAGTGGTGCTGAATTTGAAAACTTATTAGTAAGACTTTATGAGTCAATGGGTTACCTTGTTGAACATCCAGGGAGTACAGGAGACCAAGGTGGAGATTTAATTCTGAATAAAAACGGGCAAAGAATTTTGGTTCAAGCAAAAAGATATAAAGATAGCATTGGAAACGGGGCAGTACAAGAAGCTGTGGCGGCTAAAAAATATTACGACTGCAATAGAACGATGTTAATTGGATCAGCAAGTTTTACTAGGGGTGCTTTAGATTTAGCAAAATATAATGAAGTTGAGTTAATTGGAATAAACGAATTACAAGGATTATTGTTATCTCATCTTGGGGAAAATTGGAGTTAAAAAAATCCATCGCTGAAGAAATTGATAATAATATTTTTATGAAATACCTTCAAGACCTTTCTTGGTACAAACCCGATTATCTCAATTACGATTGGCTCAAAAATGAATCTCCTCATTATATTTTTAATTTTCAAAAAAATTCTTTGGCAGAAAAAAACATTAAAGAAATCATTGAACTAAAAGAAAAACATTATTTAAAAATACTTTCTTTTTTAGAACTAGATAATAACAGAAAAATTGATTATTACATATACTCATCAATACAGAAAAAAATTTTATTAATAGGGGACGATAGTCCAGGCAATGCAATTTGGGAAGAATTAGAAAATAATAATCCTAAAAAATTCGAAATTCATGTTGTGTATAATGAAAAATGCAAATTCATAGGTGAACACGAAGACGCTCACTTACTGTCATTGCCTTGGGGATTATCTATTTATTTATTCTGCGAAGGATTGGCTCAATATGTGGAAAATAGCTTTATGGGTGAAGACCTGAATGCCGCTGCCAAAAAATTACTCCAAGGAAATAAACTCTATCCACTTGAATGGCTTTGCGCAAACAGTAACTGGGAAAACGTAGAGCCAACAGCTATTTATCCTCAGGTTGGATCTTTTATTAAATATCTTATTGAATCTTATGGTAAAGAAAATTTTAAAAAACTGTATCAAAATACTTCAAGAAAAAAAGAGATAGCTGAAAATCTATTAGCGATAGAAAAAACTTATCAAAAAAACGTTAATCAACTAGAAAAAGAGTGGTTGAATTTTATAAAATAATACAAAGCGCCTTAATTGGCGCTTTTTGTTTTTGGGGATATAATATTTAATAAATAAATTATTAAAAAAATGAAATTGTTTAATCAAAAATACCTGTTGATGTTCTTTGTTTTAATTATAATTCTTATAATTGGAGAGTTATTTTTATTAAACAAAAAAGAGTCAACATCTACGTTAAATGAAAAAATACTTCCTAATATTGAAAAACAAATAGATAGTTCTCTTTGGACAAATTACACAAATAATCAACTAGGATTTTCCATTAAAATTCCATTAGAAGTGCCGACAATATATCGATGTAATGAAAATCAAGGAGGGAATACTCCTTTAAAAGTTTTTGAAGATAATCAGAACGGGGTAATATATATTTCTCAAGATTATTATTACGATGCTAATTGGAGTCAATCAGAACAAAAATATATTGGAGAGTGTAGTAAAATAATCTACTCCCTAGAATCTTTTAAAAAAGAGGTGGTAAATCCTTTCTTGGGATGGAAAATCACTATAAATAATCCTAAAAATGATGCCGAAGTCGATACTTTCATAAAGCAAAATTTTGGCTCAACATGCACCGTAAAATCTAAAGAGTCACAATCAGATGGTAATTATAAAATAACAATTAAAGGAAAAGATGTCGGACAGAATTTAATGGACACCGATTGTCTTATCAATTTTCAATACGAAATTTTATATTCTCCAGAAAAAAATAAATTAATGTCTGTCGTCCTAGGGCAATCTTGTACATTCGGAACTAATCCATCTACGCCCTCCACTTATCAATGTTATGATGCCGAAATGATTAAAAGTTTTAAATTTAATTAATCCTTTTGATATGTACCCCAAAAAGTAGACACATAGTGTCTCTTTTTTGTAAGATAAGAAAAGGGTAAAATAAAGGAAAAATATGCAGGAAAAATTCACAAAAGGGCAGATCAAAAAACTGTCGGAGAATAAGAATGTGAGAAGGTGCGGATTAAGCTCAGTGCAATATGATAAAGGCTTCAAAGAAAAAGCTTTGAAGCAATATAATGAGGAGGGGCTGTCAGCGATTGAGATATTCGAAGCCGCAGGATTCGATTTAAGCATCATCGGCAAAAGAGCGCCGAATCGGCTGATGAACCAATGGAACGCCTCTCATCGACCGAAACACAAAGAGATAGAAGCCGATGAAGGCAAAGGAAAAAGAGCTGGAAGAAAGAGAGAAATAAACGATCTTCGAGACAGGATAACCTACCTTGAGGCCGAGAATGATTTTTTAGCCAAGCTCCGGGCAAAGAAAAAAAGATAATCTTAAAGCCGTTCCAGAAATTCAGGATAATCAGAAAGATAGGAAGAAATCCTAATAAAATGTGCAAGCTGGCTCGCGTATCTAGGTCCGGATATTACCGATGGCTTGAGAATGAAGATAAGAAACCCAAGGACTACGATAGTTACCTTTTAATCAAGGAAATATTCGACAGCGGACGATCTAAATACGGCTGGCGGACGATCCAGATGAAGCTTCTTGATAAGGGAATAATGATGAATCACAAGAAGATCGAGAGGATCAAAAGAAAATATGATTTGATAACTAAAACAAGAAGAAGGAATCCATATAAAATGATGATGAAAAAGACAAAAGAGCATCGAAGCTTCGGCAATATCCTGAATAGAGAATTCAAACAAAACAGTCCGCAAAAAGTATTCTGCACCGACATCACCTGCATCCATACGTCGGCATTAAAGAGATTAAACCAAAAAATAAAAGATTTTAAATATTTTTACGAATTATTAGAGACTAAAAAAAGTGAGAACGATAAAATCACTAGGTCTCTTTTTTTATACAAAATTTAACCTCAAAAAAGTTCCTAGTTCGTCCCATCGGCCCTGCAATAAATACTGTTGATTGTTTCTTTTTTCTATGATATTTTATTTACATGAATAAAAAAGAAATTGTTAATTATATATTTGAAATGGGCATACTAAGCAAGGAACTTCATAATGGAATGAAGTTAATTGGTGCAACAAACTTACATTCACATGCATTAAGAGCAGCTCAAATAGGTTATATATTAACAATATTAGAAAACGAAAAACACAATTTAAATTTAAGTCCAGAAAGAGTTGCTTCTATTTTAATATTTCACGATAATGGAGAAATTAGGATAGGGGACTTACATAAGGTTGCATCTAGATACATAGATAGCAGAGAAGCAGAAAAAAATGCTTTTATGGATCAAGTAGAATTCCTACCAGAAAAAGCAAAAAAAGAAATCACAAATTATTTTATAGAAATAGAAGAAAGAACGACAAAAGAGGGAATAATAGCTAAAGATGCAGACTGGTTAGAAGCAGCTTTTGCAGCAAAAGAACATTATGATTTAGGAAATACTTTAGCAATAGATTGGATTACTAATGTTGGCAAAGCCATAGAAACAGACTCTGCTAAAAAAATATTTGAAGAAATGACAAAAACAAGATTTACCGACTGGTGGACAGGACTTAAAAAGATATTGTACAAGAAATTGGACGGAACAAATATTTCTCATGGAGATAAATAATTTTATTCTTTAATAACAATCTTAGTTCTAACTTCTTCCACGAATCGCTACAACTTACTTGTCAAATGAATTAAGCCAGCTATTATGCTGGTTTTTATATAAAAAATAGAATAGGTCTCTTTTTTTTGTTTTCATTATTTATATTTTTTGGTATAATATTTTTAATAAGAAAGTTAATAAAAAAATATATGAAAATAAAATATTTTTTAATAATTGCTCTTTGTCTTTTTTTTGGAGGAATTGCTTCGGTTCAAGCAACAGTTTCTTCAAGCTCAACCAATTCTGGATATGAACCTGTAATTTATGATAGCTCCATTGACTTTGAAGCGGTTTTAAACAGCCAAGGAAAAGTAGAGGCCAAATGGAGTAAATATAATAAAAGCGATGATTTTACTTTTTATAAATTAGTAAGGTCTTCTTCTGTTTCTAATCCGGTTTATCCAGACAATGGCTATATTTTTTATTCTTCTGATATTAATAATCTTTCCTATCTTGATGCTAATGTTTCTTTGGGAACAAATTATTATCGAATTTGCCAAATAGCCCAAACAAAAAGATATTGTTCTCAAAAAGTAGTTGCCATTACAAAAACATCTTCAACTAATTCTCAAGGCGCCCCTTCCGAAATTAAATTAAACGGATCAGTTTCTGATAATGCCATTAATCTTTCTTGGGCAATCTCAAATGATGATCTATCGCTTAAATCTTTTAAAATCCTTTGGAGTAAAAACCAAAATCCAACTTATCCTTTAAGAGAATTTGATAACTATCATTATTTAACTTCTGGGGCCATGAATCATAAAATTTCTAACCTGGCCAATGGAAAATATTTTGTTCGTGTTTGTTTATATAATAACGGCTGCACTGCTTATAGCAATGAATTGTCCTTTGAAATCAGCAGCTCTAATTCAATCGGTTGCGATGATATCTATTCTCCTGTCTGCGGTTCAGATAAAAAGACTTATTCAAATTCTTGTTATGCTAAAAAAAATGGAATTGTTGATTATACAATTGGCGAATGCGAAAAAATACAACCAACAACAAGCAGCGAACTTAAGGTTGGATCAATCACAATCGACAAACCTCTCTCAGAGATGAATCGAGATGAGCTAATCAGAGTTTTAATTCAAATTCTTTTAGCTTTAATCAATAAATAGGCATTGATAATTTTTAAAAACTTAATTATTTTCTATTAGGAATCAAAATTTTATTTATGCTATTTTTTGATTTTTCAAAAATTTTAGATTATTTCCTAAAAGATGTCCGAATTTTTGCTTTGGAATTTATCCAGCCAAAGCCAAATGAAAAAATATTAGATGTTTGTTGCGGAACAGGGGACCAGATTTTTTATTATTCTCAAAAAGAAGCGCTTTGCTTTGGAATTGATTTTGACGAAAAATCAATCTTAAAAGCAAAGAACAGATTAAAAAATAAAAAAAATGTTTTCTTAAGGAAAGCTGATTCTACTAATCTACCTTTTGAAGATAATTATTTTGATTATGCCTCAATCTGCCTTGCTTTGCATGAAAAAACAAATGATTTTCAAAATAAAACAATCGCGGAAATGAAAAGGGTGGTAAAAAATAAAGGAAAATTGATTTTTATTGATTTTTCCGTTCCCTTGCCAAACAATTTTACAAGTAGAAAAATTAAAATTATAGAATATCTTGCTGGAAAAAATCATTTTTCCTGTTTTAAAAAATACCTACGCCAAAAAGGGTTGACTAAGCTATTAAATGATAATTGTCTTAAAAAACAAAGGCAAGCGTTTCTAAAAAATGATAATCTGGTTATAATAGAAGTGATAAATAATAAATCCGACCAAAAAAAATGAATAATTCTACTTTGAATAAAATTTTAATTTTTTTGATAATAATCGCCTTGGCCGGAAATGTTTATGTTTTCAGAAACGAAATCGCTTATTATTTTCCTTTGTTTGAAAATCAAAAACCATGCGAACAGCCAATCACTTATTCAATTGGCACCATTGACCAGCGTTTTGGAATTTCCAAAAAAGAATTATTGGAAATTCTTGAACAAGCAACTTCGGTTTGGAGTGATTCTATTAATAAGCAGCTTTGTTTATGATGAAAATAATGGAGAATTAAAGATAAACTTGTTATACGATGATCGCCAACATTCTACTGATCGTTTAAAAACCCTTGGCATTACAATAAATAATAATTTAAGCGGATATGAAGCTTTAAAAGCAAAGTATGATTCAGCAATAATTATTTATAATCAACAAACCGCCGAGCTTCAAGCTAGAAATAAAGCCTACAGTGAAAAATTGTCTGCCTATAATTCCCAGGTAAATTATTGGAATAGTAGAGGCGGAGCGCCAAAAGATAAGGCCAATCAGCTGGAAAAAGAAAAAATCGCCCTGGAAAACGAAAGAAAGGCAATTATCCAACTTAGCGCTCAGGTAAATTCCCAAGTTGACGATATTAATGCTATGGGCACGGCTCTAAATCAGATGGCCGCTGATTTAAATATTAATGCCCAAATTTATAATGGAATTGTAGCCAACCAAGAAGATGAATTTCAAGAAGGCCATTATCGCAAAAATAATTTAATCCAAGAAATAAATATTTATCAATTCAATGACCGCAATATGCTTACCAGGGTTTTGATGCACGAACTTGGACATGCACTAGGTTTAGAACACTTAGAAAATCCCGAAGCAATTATGTATCGGCTAAATCAAGCAACTAATCTTTATTTAACCGAAGATGATCTTTCTGCTTTAAAAACAGCCTGCCAAATTAAATAAACATTAAAAATAAAACCCCTTAAAAATAAGGGGCTTTATCTTTAAAAGACAAATTACTTTCTTCCAATACTTGAAGAAGCAATGGCGAGATAAACAGCTGATATTCCTACTAAAATATAGATAATTTTAGCAATTATTGCTATTGAACCAAAGATAACAGCTACCAAATCATATCCCCAAATTCCATAAATACCCCAGTTTATACCGCCAATAATAACAAGAATCAAAGCGAGCCAATCGAAAGAATTTAATTTATTCATTTTGTTTAAAATAAATTTATTTTTAACGACCTTTAATTAATTTTATCACTCTAAACTGAAAAGCAATATAATTTTGTCCACACCTGAATTTTACGGCTTTTTTCCTGTTTTCAGACCAATCAGTTGACATTTTTTAAAAAATAGGCAATAATCATTTTGTAAATAAGTCCACAGACAGCGGGCAATTAAATAAGACCTGCCGAGGATAAAATAATTTTAAATTATTTTTTTCGCTATATAATCTGTGGGCATCCGCAGTTTTTTAATAATAAAAATAATATGCCTTTAACAAAACAAAAAAAACAAAGCGTTGTTAAAGACCTTGAAGAAAAGCTGGATAAGCAAAAATCATTGGTTTTTATGGATTTTGCTGGCACTAACGTCAAAGAGCTTACAGAAGTAAGAAATGCTCTTAAAAAAGACGGTAGTGAAATGAAAATTGCCAAAAAAAGCTTATTGAATATTGCTTTCCAGAACAAAGGGATAAACGCTGATGTTAAAAACTTATCAGGAGAAACAGCAATCATCTTTGGATATGAAGATGAAGTAGCTCCAAGTAAAATAATTCATCAATTCACCAAAACAAATAAAAATGCAAAAATGGTTGGCGGATTGGTAAACAATGTTTTTTACGGAGCAGAGGATATGGTTAAATTGGCCCAATTGCCAAGCAAAAAACAATTATTGGGAATGTTAGTAGGAACAATCAATGCTCCAGTTTCCAATTTTGTTAGCGTCCTTCATGGCAATCTAAGAGGATTAGTTTATGCCTTATCAGCAATTAAAGATAAAAAATAATAATTAAAAAGCAAAAAATAGTTACAATATTCAAAATAAAAATTTAGATTATTGCAATTATTAAATGCAAAAATAAAATGGCAGAAGAAATAGAAACAAAAGAAGTTCCGGAAAAATTTAAAAAAATCGTCGAAGAAATAGAAAAAATGTCGGTTTTGGATTTATCCGAATTAGTAAAAGTTTTAGAAAATAAATTTGGCGTTTCCGCAGCTCCACAGATGGTTGCCGCTGGCGCTGCTCCTGCTGCTGCAGGTGGAAGCGAATCAGGTGAAGAAAAAACATCATTTAATGTTGTTTTAACTTCAGCTGGTGAGAAAAAGATAGAAGTAATTAAAGTAGTAAGAGATCTTACTGCAAAAGGATTAAAAGAAGCTAAAGATTTAGTAGACGCTATCGCTACTGAGCCTCAAACAATTAAAGAAGAAGTAAAGAAAGAAGAAGCCGAAGAAATAAAGAAAAAATTTGTTGAAGCTGGTGCAACCGTAGAACTAAAATAAAATATAAAACCGCCCTAAAGGGGCGGTTTTAAATAACAAAAAACCGCTTAAAGCGGTTTTTTGATTTGCTTTATTGGCAAACTCCAGCAGGCTGATTATTGGTAAGCTTACAGATTAATTTTGTTAAATTTTCTTTTTCTGCTGCTTCACCACTATTTTCTCCAGAGCCAAGACGATAATATTTGCATCCTAAAACAAGAACCGGAATGGAGCCTTCGCTATATTGAAGCAAAACATCTTGATCGGTAGCAGTATCAATATTTTTATGGAAAGAAATATTATTACCAAACAAAGATGCTACTTCGGAGATTATAGGCTTTTCCCAAACACAGTGAGGACAGCCATCTGATCCAAAGAAATAAACCAATGGTTTTCCATTTTCATTACAAACCTCGCCATCAGTAATTTCATTAAAATTACCTTCAACCAATGTGCTAGGTTTTTTCTGCATTTCTGGAAGATTAGCCGTTGATCCTTGAGTTGGATCGTTTGGATTTTTAGTCATATCCAATGGTTCAGAAGGAAAAAGAAGTTTTCCGTCAACTGAAACATAAGAAGGAACTACTTGACCATTGAAATTCATGCTTAAGCTATAGAAACAAGTTTTACCTTCTTCAATCTTATTTAAGGTGGTCTTTTTTGTGGAGTCAAAATATTCATTCACAAAATTAACAGTCATTTTTGCTACTTCATCTGGCTTTAAAACAGTGCCAGCGCTTTTTGCCCCATTTATCAACAACCCGCCCAAAACTATTGTTGAAATTAAAAATAAGAACGTAAGAATCATCCAAACATTAAATTTCTTTTTAGCTTTTTGCTGATTTTCGTTTTTTTCTGTTGTATTTTCCATAGGATAATGTATTTATTATATTTAACCCCGTATTTTTTACGGGGTTATTTTTAAAAACTTCCTTCGCTGTCATCGTCGAGATCATCATCGTCGTCTTCTGTTTCATCGAGATCATCATCGTCGTCTGCGAAATCATCGTCTTCTTCTTCTTCAAGGTCGTCGTTTTTGCTGAAATCGTCGTCGTCATTATCAAATTCATCAAAATCATCTTCGCCATAAAAACCGGCTGATTCAGCTTCTTCTTCTAATTGGTTTTTTACTTCGTTTAATTCTTCGTTGATCATAAGATTTTTTAAATTAATAAATTAAATAATAGTTTTTTATTTTTAACTGAAAATTTTTTTAAATAATTTTTATTTGGAAAATATTATTAAAATTTTAATGATTTTCGACCTTTTTCTTCCAATTATGTTATTATTATAATAGTAGAAATATTATTGTCAAGACTTAAAAGCATAGACAGATTTATAGATAAATATTATAATTTATTCAAACAATAAAACAATAAAAAATGTCATTTTTTCTCTCAATTACTATTGCCTCCTTTGGAGGGGGAATCGTCCGAAGTTTAATGGGTTTTTTAAAAAAAGAAAGCACTTATTCTTATAAAAATCCTTCTTTTAATATTCCTTATTTCTTTTTAACTGTTTTTATTTCCGGCATTATCGGATTATTATCTGCTATTGCAATTAAAGAATCGGCTATTGTTATCAGTGGGTTATCTTCAATCTCTCCGGCAATTGCTTTTATTATCGGTTATGCTGGTGGAGATTTTTTAGAAGGGATTTATAAAATAATTCTAAAGAAAAATCAATAATCAGCGCATGGCTAGTCATCGTTTAAAATATCTTTCCTGGCATTGTCTTAAAAAACCAAAACAGATATTAATGGTTATAAAAAATTTCCTTGCTTTTGGGGCTTACTTTTTTTCTGCTAAAGAACTTTTGTTTTCATTGTTTGCTCCTTGGAAAAGACAAATTGAAGATTATGGAAAAGGATTTGATTTTGAGGTTTATTTTCGTGTTTTTTCCGGAAATCTTATTTCTCGAGTTATTGGCTGCATTGTTCGAATTATCTTTTTAATCGCTTTTTTAATTTTTGAAATAATTGTTTTTATTTTGGGGATAATTTCTTTAATTATCTGGTTTTTTTTACCATTAATTTTAATCGCCGGATTCGCTTATGGAATAAAATTAATTTTTGCTTATGTTTAATTTGAAACAAACAGATTTATATCGGGCAATCGAATCGGAAAAAGATTTTAAAACTTTTGCTATTCTTAGAAAAATATTTTTTATTATTTTTATTATTTTTTTTATTCTTCTTGTTCTTGATTTCTTTACCAAATCCAATCAAAGTTTATCACCATTGCTTGGAGGGCTTGCTTTAATTTTTTTAATGCCTTATCTCTGGCTTCGAACAATGCATACTTTTTTTGAAGAAGAAATAAAAATTCCAAATCCTTTTTATCAAAACTTGGCTTCGGCAGTTACAGACCAAAATGCAAATTTAGCAGAATGGCTTAATTTTAATTCTGCCAAATATTTAACCCAAGCTTTTAAATTAGCAGAAAAAGTAAAATTGCCAGCTCCACCCTCTGCTTTTTTGCTTTACAGTTTGCTTGACGAAAAAAATCCGAAAATAATATTTTTATTCTCTAGGCTAGGAATCCCGCTTAATGATTTTAAAAAACAAATAAGCAGTTTAATCGCCGAGGGCAATATTGTAAATGATTCTAATGATTTTGGTTCTATTATTTACGAAGCCTCTCAATCTGCACTAAAAAGACAAGGCACACGCATAAAAGAAGGGGATTTGCTTTCTGCTTTAGCAGAATCAGAATTAAATTTCAAAAAAATTATTACTGATATGGAAATGGGAAGAGAAGATTTGGAAAATATTTCCTGGTGGATTGAATCTACTAACAAAAAAATAAGAAACGCCAAAATTTTTGGAAATTACGAAAATTTAATAAAGAAAGGAACGCTTGGCCATGATTTAACTTATGGCTATACGCCTACACTTGATCAATTTTCTATTGATTGGACTAATATTATCGGCCGTCGAGGATATGAAGAAATAATTGGAAACACAAATGAAATTGAATTAACAGAAAAAATTTTAGGAAGAAAAGGGCCACGCAATGTTTTAATTGTAGGGGAAATCGGCTCTGGCCGAAAAAGCATTATTCATTCGGTAATAAAAAAATCTTTATTACAACAATCAAGCCCAGAAGTAAATAATAAAAGATTTGTCCAGTTGGATATTGTTTCTTTATCATCAAATATCGATTCCTACGAAAAAACAGAGGCAATTATTAATAAGTGTTTAAATGAAGCGATAAGCGCTGGAAATATTGTTTTAATAATAAATGATTTACATGATTTTCTGGGCGCAGAAAAAAAAGCTGGAATTATGGATGTTTCTGGAATTTTATTGCCATATTTAACTGACCCGCGAATGCAATCAATCTGCTTAACTACTTTTCAGGGATTACATAAATATATTGAAGCCAAACCAGCTATTTTAAGTGTATTTGAAAAAATAGAAATTCCAGAAATCTCAGCCAAAGAAACAATGCTTATTTTGGAAAATATGGTTTTTCGACTAGAAAAAGAATATGGAAAATTTATTGTTTATGAATCTTTAAAAGAAATTATTGATTTGTCTGGAAAATATGTTTCTACGCCTTTTCCGCAAAAAGCCATTTCATTGTTACAAGATGCTTTTACTTACAGTTCTCAATTTTCCGAAAATGATTTAATTATTCCAGAACATATTGATCAAATTTTATCGCAAAAAACAAAAATTCCTTTAGGAAGAATAAAAAGCCAAGAAAAAGAAACTTTGCTCAATTTAGAATCTTCTTTACATAAACGAGTTATTAGTCAAGACGATGCTATTAAAGAAATATCATCAGCTATGAGACGCGCTCGATCCGGGGTTCAAACCAAAAAAGGGCCAATGGGAGGATTTTTATTCCTTGGCCCAACCGGAGTTGGAAAAACTGAAACCGCCAAAGCTTTGGCTGAAATTTATTTTGGATCTGAAGATAAGATGATTCGCTTAGATATGTCTGAATTTCAAAGAAGAGAAGATATCGCCCGATTGCTTGGCACAGAAACTCAACCCGGAATTCTCACTACTAAAGTAAGGGAAAATCCATTTTCTCTTGTTCTGTTAGATGAAATAGAAAAATCATATCCTGATATTTTAAATATTTTTCTTCAAGTTTTAGATGAGGGTTATGTAAATGATAATTTTGGCAATAAAGTTAATTTTAGTAATACAATTATTATTGCTACTTCCAATGCTGGATATAAAATAATCTTGCAAGCTTTGCAAGAAAATAAAGAAATGCCGGAAATTAAAAAAGAATTGCTTGACTATGTTTTTGCAAACAATCTTTTCCGTCCAGAATTTGTAAATAGGTTTGATGGAGTAGTGGTTTTTAAATCCTTAACTGAATCTGATTTAAAACAAATTGCCACGCTTCAATTAAATAAAATCGCTAATAATCTAAAAAAGAAAAAGATCTCAATGCTAATTACAGACGAACTTAAAGAAAAAATAGTAAAACTTGGATTTCATCCCATTTTTGGCGCCAGGGAAATGAAGCGGGTAATTCAGGATAATGTAGAAAATGCCATTGCCAAAGCCCTGTTAAGCGACAAAATATCTCCTGGAGACACATTTGAGATAAAACCTATTGATTTTGAAGTAAAAATACTTAAAAAATAACAAAATCCCTACTTAAATTATAAACCGCTGAAAAAGCGGTTTTTTGTTTATTTTTTACTTATTTTAATAATAAATGGGGAAAAATGATCCAACGGGGTTGACAAGGATATTTGAGTGGGATAAAATGGTGGCACAGTGTTAACAAGTGGGGAAAAGTGTGGATAAATAAATTTTATGATTATTGGGCAATACAGCTATATAATTGATGAAAAGAAAAGAATTTCCATTCCTGCTAAATTCAGGGATTCTTTGGCTTTAGGCGCGGTTTTAACAAAAGGATTTGAAGGTTGCCTTTATTTATATCCTCAAACAGAATGGCAAAAATTTTTAGACATGATTAACAAACTTCCATATTTTGATCCAGCAACTAGAGAAATGAAAAGAACTATTGTGGGATCAGCAATGGATGTAAAGCTTGATTCAGCTGGCCGAATTTTAGTACCTGACTATTTAAAAGATTATGCTGATTTGGAAAAACAATTAATTATTGTGGGATTAAATGATCACATCGAAATTTGGGATGAAAATAAATGGAATAAATATAGCCCAAATTTAAATGAAATTTCAGACAGATTAAAAGATTTCGGACTATAATGCACATTTCTGTTTTATTAAAAGAAACAATAGAAGGGCTTTGTCCAGGAAAAAATGAAAATTTTATTGATTGCACTTTAAATGGGGGCGGGCATACCAAAGAAATTTTAAAACGCAACGGACCAAAGGGAAAAGTATTTGGCATAGAATGGGACAAAGAAATTTTTGAAAATATAAAAAAAGAAAACATTGATCGCTTAATTCCTATAAACGATTCTTACGCAAACTTAAAAACAATAGCCCAAAACAATGATTTTCATAATATCTTCGGAATTTTATTCGACTTAGGAATGTCTTCTTACCAGATAGATGAAGAAAAAAAGGGATTCAGTTTTAAAAAAGATGAACCATTAATAATGGCTTATGGAGAAGGGGATCAAAGCGCGGAAAAAATTATAAATGAATATCCAGAATCAGAATTGGAAAGAATAATAAGAGAATATGGGGAAGAAAAATTCAGCAAAAAAATAGCTAAAAAAATAATTGAAGAAAGAAAAAATAAAAGAATAAAAACAACCTTTCAACTGACGGAAATAATCAAAAAAGCAATTCCGAAAACATATCAATACACAAAAATACATTTTGCGACAAGAACTTTTCAAGCCATCCGAATTGAAACAAATCAAGAATTAGAAAATATTAAAAAAACCCTACCTAAAGCAATTGAATTGCTTGCACCTGGAGGAAGAATAGCAATTATTTCATTTCATTCATTAGAAGACCGGATTGTTAAAAATTATTTTAAAGACCAGGAACAAAAAAAAATTATAAAAATATCAACCGAAAAACCGATTACGCCGACTGAAGAAGAAATAAAAATAAATCCGCGCGCTCGGTCAGCAAAATTAAGAATCGCAATAAAATTATAAACATGGCAAAAAAAAGAAAAATTAAAAATATTTTCAACCTTCTTCCGATTATGGTTGTTGTTTCTGCTTGTTTTTATATTTTTCAAATAGCCCAATTAACCCAATCAGGATATTTAATTACTGAAAAAGAAAAAGAAATAACTTCTCTTAAAAAAGAAACTGCCACCCTCCAATTAAATATTTCCCAAAGTAAAAATCTAGTAAATTTTGAAAATCGAATCACTGAAAAAGGATATGATAAAATAGAAAAAATAGATTATCTTATTATTCCTAACAATTCGGTGGCCACGAAATAATTCATTTAGATTATGCTAAAAAATTGGAGAATTAATTTTATTTTAGCGCTAATTTTTCTTGCGGGAGGGCTTGTCCTTTTCCGCCTTTTCGTTTTACAAGTTCAAAATGGCGAAGAATATAAGGCTCTTGCCCAAGGCCGACAAACTTCAACTAACAATATCCAAGGGGAAAGGGGAGCAATCTATTTTATTAATGGTGAACCGCTGGCTTTAACCGAAAAACAGCCCTATATTTTTATTTCCCCAAAAGAATTAGCAAGCGAAAATAAAGAAAAAATCGCCGAAGATTTAGAAAAAATAATTAATATTCCAAAACAAGATATTTTGGCAAAAACCGAAAACACTAATAGCCAGTATGAGGTTTTAAAAGAAAAATTAACTGAAGAAGAAACAGAATCTGTTAAAAAATTAGGAGCAAAAGGTGTTTATTTGGATTATAAACAGGCAAGGGTTTATCCAAATAATAAAATGGCTGGCCAATTATCTGGATATCTTAATAAAGACAAAAAAGGCCAATACGGGTTAGAAGAATATTATGACAATATTCTTCAAGAAAAAAATTTAGCAAAACAAACCGAAAATAATATTTGGAATTTTTTTAGTTCTCAAAAAAATGAAGGTTCAGAAAACGGAGAATCAATCAAGTTGACCATTGATTACAATATTCAATATATGGCGGAAAAAATTTTAGCGGACAAAGCCAAAAAATTTGAATATAAAAGCGGGCAAATAATTGTAATGGAACCATATACCGGAGCAATCGTGGCCATGGCTCAATATCCGCTTTTTGATCCCAATAATTATTGGGATGAAAAAAATTTTAATATTTTTCAAAATGATTCCATTCAAAAAATATTTGAACCAGGTTCTATTTTTAAATCAATAACAATGGCAGCAGCAATTAATGAAAAAGTAATTACTCCAGAAACAACCTATAACGACGATAAGGGTTATATTATGTATGGAACCTATAAAGTTACTAATTATAACGAAAAAATATGGGGCCTGGTTACAATGACAAATGCCCTAGAACACTCTATTAATACCGCCCTGATGGAAGCGGAAAAAAGACTTGGTCATACAAAATTTCTTGAATATTTAGAAAATTTCGGTTTTTTTGAAAAAACCGGAATTGATTTAAGCGGAGAAGTGGCTTCAAAAAATAAAGAATTGGAAAAAGCAATAAAACAAAATATTGCTGTTAATCCAGCTAATGTTTCTTTTGGTCAAGGAATTGGAATTAATCCTCTTCATATTACTTCGGCATATTGCGCGATTGCTAATGGCGGAAATTTAATAAAACCACATATTGTAAAAGAAATAGACAATGGGATAAAAAAACAAGAAACCGAATCAAAAGTAATAAAAAGAGTTTTATCAGCTGAAACTTCAAATACTATGAAAAAAATGCTCGTCAGTGTTATTGAAAACGGATATGGGCATCAAGCTAAAATCCCAGGATATTATATTGCTGGAAAAACAGGAACAGCTCAAATTCCTTGGACATCATTAGATGAAAACAAATCTGGATATTCTCCTCAAACTTGGCAAACTTTTTTAGGGTTTGCCCCGGCTTATGATCCAAAATTCGTGGCTTTGGTAAAATTAGATAATCCTGAAGCTATAAAAACATCAGAGTATTCAGCTACGCCAATGTTCCACGATTTAGCAAAATATATTTTAGATTATTGGCAAATTCCACCAGATTACAGCACTGCCGAAGAATAATATCTTTTGGACAAATAATAATTTTTGTGCTAGTTTTTGAAATGCCAAACTTTGGTCCCATCGTCTAGAGGCCTAGGACATTAGATTCTCAATCTAAGAACACCGGTTCGAATCCGGTTGGGACCGCTTTAAAATATCTGGAATAATTAAATGTTTAAAAATAAACATAATTTTTTAAATATTCAAATTTGATAGAATATTAAAGGGAATGTTTGGGAGTTTAACTCCCAAACATGAGCCTTGAAAGAATGTTTAGAGGCTTGATTGAATGTTTTGGGGTAACACCCCTAAACATGGGCGAGTAAAGAATGTTTAGGGGGTTACCCCCTAAACATTCCCCTTAAACATTTTTTATTTTAAGTCTTTTATTTTTTATCCCGCTTGGTATAATACCTTTAATAATAAATATTTATTAATTGTATGAATATAAATTTAAAAAACAAAACCAAAGCTTTTACTTTGATTGAATTGTTGGTAGTAATCGCAATTGTTGGCATTCTTTCAGGCTTTGTCTTGGTTTCTTTGAATTCAGCCACTAATCAAGCCACTGACGCCAGACGCAAATCAGATCTATCCCAGATTGTCAAAGCTTTGTTGGTTTACAATACTTCCAATCCAACTTATCCCATTGAAACCTGTGCCATTGGCTCAACTTGTTCCGAAACTGTAAATAATGCTCTTGGTTCAGCTTCTTCAATCACTGGACCAAACAATACTTATTACACCTATTCTTCTGACGATGGAACTAGTTTTACTGTTTCGGCAATCATGTCTGATACCTATGCTTATTCCTATGATTCCAGTGTTGGCGCTTATGTCTCCTTATCAGCCATCAATGGTGTTTGTGGTTCAGCAAATAATCAATATTTTTCTGTTACCCCAGAAGAGAATCTTTGTTCTCAAGGAAATGAAACCATTATAACAGGTTCTGGCCCTTGGGAATGGTCTTGCGAAGGAATTAATGGAGGAACAACAGCTAATTGTTCAGCACTATTCGAACCATGGCTGCTTGGATTTAATAAAAGACAGCCAATAACCATTTCGAATAATGCTGAAGAAATTCTTACAGATTATCAAATAATGATAGATTTGGCCTATGATTCTGATATGCAAGTTGATTTTGACGATATAAGATTTGCATCTTCTACTGGACAATTATTTTCATATTATTTAGAATCAAAAACAGATGGAGTTTCCGCAACATTCTGGGTAAAAATTCCTGAGATACCAACAAGCGGAAATACGATTTATGTTTATTATGGAAATGAATCTTCTTCTTCCGAGTCAAATGGAGAAAATACTTTTCTTTTATATGAAAATTTTTCTGAATCAACGCTTAATACAGAAAAATGGTTCACTGCTTGTTTAAGAGGGGGCTATACTATTAGTTCAAACAGAATTGCTTTTAATGCCGCTTCTTCTTATTGGGGGTGTTATATTGGTTCGGTTGAAAAATTTGATAAAACAAAACAATATTTATTAAGTTATAGCGCTTATGATCCACATAATGGGGGATCGGGATGTTGTCAAAGAAATGAAGTCTCGGCCTGCTCTTATTCCAATACTGTAACAAGAGATATGACTTATTATTATTTGCCTGAAAATGGTTTTCATAATAGTTATAACGGTTATGAAACTTGTGTAATTTTAGATGCTTTTTCCGCTTATTCAACGCCAGTAGACAAAAGAGAAAGAAAAATTATCAGCGTGGCTACCGACCCTTTAATAACTCAACCCACTTTTAATGTTGAATTGCATGGAGCAGATTATAATTCTAATCCAACTTATTATTCCCATGTTTTTTTAAGTAAATATATTTCTTCTCCTCCAACAGTATCCTTAGGGGTCGAAGAAGTGTTATAATAAAAATGCTTAAAACAAAATAATAAATAAAAATATGAAAAATTTTTTATATTATGTTCCTAGGGCCTTAGCAATTATAATCGTTGCCTTTTTCGCTGTTTTTATTCTTGAGGGATTTAGTCCTCAATTTGGCTGGATGGATTCCTTTATGCATCTAATGCTAGCACTGGCGGCCTTGGGAGCGACAATTATTGCCTGGAAAAAACCCAAAATAGGATGTTGGATTTTTATTCTTTTCGGAGCCTGGTTTTTAATAACTAATTTCGATAACCATTGGCGAGACGGTTTAATAATCGGAGGGGTTCCTTTGTTGACCGGGATCTTATTTTTGATTGAAGGTTTTAAAAAAAAATAAATTAGAATGAAATACCAAGATAGAGTTTATGGGGAAATAGAAATTTGCGAGCCAATTATTTTAGATATAATTAATTGTCCGAGCATTCAAAGGTTAAAAAATATAGACCAAGCTGGATATTTAGAGCCATTTTTCCCTGGAACATCCCAATCCCGATTTGAACATTCTTTGGGTGTATATTATCTTTTAAAAATATATAATGCGCCATTGGAAGAACAAATTGCTGGATTAATTCATGATGTTTCCCATTCTATATTTTCACATTGCATTGATTATGTTTTAGACGTTGGTTCGGAAACAGATCATAGTCACCAAGATAATGTTTTTGATGAATTTGTTAGGAATTCGGAAATTCCAAAAATAATAGAAAAATATAATTTTGATTTAAATTATATTTTAAATGATAAAAATTTTCCGCTAAAAGAAAAAAACCTTCCAGACCTCTGCGCTGACCGAATTGATTATGCCCTAAGAACAGCTATTGTTTTTAAAGATATTGAAAATGGAAAATATTTTTTAGACAACCTTGTTGTAAAAGATAGAAATTGGATTTTTAAAAATTTTGAAAGCGCAAAAAAATTTGCAGAATTATTTTATAAACTTAATAGTGAATATTTTGCCGGGCTTCCTTCGGCCATTATGTTTCGCACCGTAGGGGATTGTCTTCGTTTTGCACTTTCTAAGCAATATATTTCCGAGAAAGATCTTTATACTACCGACAAAGAGGTTGTTGAAAAAATAAAATCTTATTTGGAGAAAGACTTTGATTTAAAAATATTATTCGATCGAATGAATAATAAGATAAAAATTGAAAATAATCCCGATAATTATGAAAAAAAAGTTTTCTGCAAGTCTCGAGTTGTTGATCCACTATGTTATAATAACGATATAAAAAGAGTGTCGGAAATAGATTCCGAATGGCAAAAAATTACAATTCAAGAATCCCGACCAAAAGAATATTTTTTAAAATTTAATAAATAGTTTCTTTTTTTTTGATTTTTTTGCTAAAATATCTAAAATAATAAAATAAATAAAAATGTTTGAATTAATTTTTTATATCTTTATTTTCCTAGTCTCCTGCGGAGCTTTTTATTTTTCCGGAGAATTGGTTGTTAACAGCTTAACGCATTTGGCTAAATTTTTAAAATGGAAAGAATTCGCTGTTTCTTTTTTGATTATGGCAGTTGTGGCTGCTTTCCCAAATTTATTTGTTGGTATTATTTCCGCCCTAAATGGTATTCCGCAATTGTCTTTTGCCGATGTTTTGGGCGGAAATGTAGTTGATCTGACATTGGCTGTTGCTTTGGCCGCCCTTTTTTCCCAAAATGGAATTCCGGCCCAAAGCCGAACAATTCAAATCACTCTTTCTTTTACAGCGATTGCTGCGGTTTTGCCGGTTCTTTTAGCTTGGGACGGACTGGTTTCTAGGGCAGACGGCATTATCTTAATTCTGTTTTACGTCCTTTATTTAATTTGGCTATTTTCCAAAAAAGAAAACTTCAGTAAGGTTTGCGAAGAAACCCCAGCCCAAACTAAATTACATAAAAAATCAAATTATTATCTTTTTAATGCTTTAAAAGTAACGAGCGCAATTATAATTTTTCTTTTCGCAGCCCAGGGAATTGTCAGTTCGGCTCAATATTTTGCCGAAACATTTAACTGGTCTTTAATTTTAATCGGATTATTTGTTGTTAGTATTGGTAATGCTGCTCCGGAAATATTTTTTGCCATTACTTGTGCTAAAAAAAATAATGGCTGGATGATTTTAGGAGATTTAATGGGGGCGGTAATCGGGTCTGCAACTTTTGTTTTAGGAATTGTCGCACTTATCAATCCCATTGAAATAAAAGATTTTTCTCCTTTTGCCGTGGCCAGATTTTTTACAGTTTTAGGAATCTTTTTCTTTTTTATTTTTACCAAAAGCGATCAAAGAATCAGCAAAAAAGAAGCCGCTTTTCTTTTATTTTTATATATTGCTTTTATTGTTGCCGAGCTTTTTGCCCAAAGTCACAAATTATTATAAATAAACATTTCGGTTGACTATTAAGCAAGAAAATGCTATATTTTATGCTGTATTAATTAACTCAAAAATTTATGTTAGCAGTAATCAAAACAGGCGGAAAGCAATACAAAGTTGCCCCAGGCCAAAAAATAAAAATTGAAAAATTGGAAGAACAAGAAGGAAATGAGGTTATTTTCAATGAAGTGCTTTTGATTGAAAACGATAAAAATATAACTATTGGAACCCCTTTAATCGAAAAGGCTAAAGTAACCGGAAAAGTTTTAAAACAAGATCGTCACGAAAAAGTGGTTATCTTTAAATATAAGCCTAAAAAAAGATACAAAGTGAAAAAAGGCCATCGACAGCCCTATACTGAAATAGAAATTTTAAAAATCGAGGCCTAGGCTTAAAAATCAATTTCTTGTTCGTATCCACTCATGCCAGTTTCCAAGTTTCGGAAGCTGGCTCTTTGTTTATCAAAAACAAGCTCTACTCGGCCAACTGGCCCGTTTCTATGTTTCGCAATAAGAATATCAGCAATTCCTTTACGAGGAGAGTCTTCGTTATAAGCATCTTCTCGATAAATCAAAAGAACAACATCTGCATCTTGCTCTAAAGATCCTGATTCTCGTAAATCTGATAAGCGGGGAATTTTGGGTGTTCTTTGTTCTACTGCCCGAGACAATTGAGACAATGCTAAAACCGGGACGTTTAATTCTCGAGCCAGACCTTTTAAGGCTCGGGATATTTCTGTAATTTGTTGAACGCTATTATCGATTCTAGTATTAGGAGTAATAAGCTGCAAATAATCAATCACAATCAAGCCCAAGCCTCGACTAGATTGCAATCTTCTGGCCATGGCTCTCATTTGTAATACTCCGCAACTTGAAGCATCGTCGATATAAATCGGAGCCTCAGATAAGGTTCCTAGGGCATGCTGAATACAAGCAAAATCACTATCCTCTCCGTCTGAAGATAAATGACCTTGCCTGATTTTCCAAGAATCAATATTTGATTCAGAGCTAATCAAGCGATCAATTAGTTGATCTTTAGACATTTCTAAAGAAAAAATTCCTACTGGTTTTTTTTCTTTAATTGCCACGTTTTTAGCAATATCCAAAGCCAAACTACTTTTACCCATAGATGGGCGAGCTGCTAAAATAATCAAATCAGAATTTTGCAATCCCGACAGAATAGAGTCTAATCCATAAAAACCAGTTGATACTCCGCGCAAAACTCCTTTTTGTTGAGAAAGCTTTTCCATTCTTTGGTATGCTTCTTCCAAACAAGGTTTGATGGGTAAAAAAGATTGGGTTAAACTTTTTTGGGTAATGCTAAAAATTCTTTTTTCTGCCTGATCAAGCAAATCATCAGATTCTTCAGATTCTTCGTAACCCATTAAAGCAATATCTTGGCCAGCAGAAATAAGATCACGTAAAATTCTTTTCTTTTGAACTATTTTAGCATAAGAAATTATATGGCTGGCTGTAGGAACGGTATTAATTAAATCAGTTAAATAAGCCACTCCGCCTATTTCTTCCAAATGATTATTAGCTTTTAAAACAGAAGAAACGGAAATTAAATCAATTGCGTCTCCTTTAGCAAAAAGCGATTCAATAGCTTGATAAATCAATTGATGGCTTCGCTTATAAAAATCTTCAGCCCGCAAAAAATCAGCCACTTTTATAATCGCATCTTTATCCATCATTAAAGAGCCAAGAGTACTTTTTTCGGCTTCAATATCTTGAGGCGGAATCTTTGTGCCCGGTTTTAAGTTTGAAACTTCTTTTACCATTAGGTATAATATAGCAAGCCAGACCATTGGCGTCAATTGCGCTAATTATCCCCATTGTTTATAAATTATCAGCCCTAAAATACAAATAATCATTATTTTAAATGAAAGTCGGTTTTATTTCTTTTCATTCTTTTGCTAATCCTGGAGGCGTAAAAAGCCATATTTTAGGGCTGTCTAAAGAGTTTGAAAAAATGGGCGTGGAAAATAAAATAATAGTTCCGCGTCGAAATCTTTTTGAAAATTATGGGAAAAATGTAATTATTTTAGGCACTTCAATTCCAATAAATATTGCTGGCACTCAAGGCGATCTTTGTTTTAATTTTAATCCATTTGCTATTAAAAAAATATTAGAAAAAGAAAAATTTGATGTTTTGCATTTTCATAATTTTATTGTCCCTTCGGGATGGCAAATATTAAACAAGTCAAAATCTTTAAACATTCTTACTTTTCATGCTAATTTAGATTCTTTGGGAAGACTAATGAAAACTTTTTATTTCTCAAATCGATTTTTTAAAGAACTGGGAGAAAAAGTTGATGGATTAATCGGAGTAGCAAAACTTAATTTAGAAAACTTTCAAGAATCTTCAAAACCAAAAATTGTTATTCCAAATGGAATAGACCTAAATGATTTTCACCCTAATTATCCAAAAATAAAAAGATTTTTAGATAAAAAAATAAATATTCTTTTTGTTGGCCGAATAGAAGAAAGAAAAGGATTAATTTATTTATTAGAAGCCTATAATTTATTAAAGCCTCTTTACGATAATATTCGGCTAATAATCGTGGGCGATGGAATTTTAAAACAATCCTGCCTAAATTATGCTCGCGCTAATCGTTTAAAAGATGTTCATTTTGAAGGAATAAAAAACAATTTTGAATTAAAAAAATATTTTTCTACTTGTGATATTTATTGCAGTCCGGCAATTTTCGGAGAAAGTTTTGGAATCGTGCTTTTAGAAGCAATGGCCATGGGTAAACCGGTTTGCGGATTTGCTAATAGTGGCTATCAAGAACTATTAAAAGGAACGATGGCAAGTGATTTTTTGGCCAACCCAAAAGATTCCTCTGGCTTGGCAGAAAAATTAGAAATTCTAATTAAAAATAAAACCTTGCGCCAAGAAATGGGGAGTTGGGGATTGGAGCATGTCAAACAATATTCCTGGGAAAAAATCGCGAAACAGGTTTTAGATTTTTATCAATCTTGCCAAAAAACCAAAACCAACATTATTGACAAAAAATAGTTTTTATTTTAAACTTTAAAAGACACTAATTTAGGTGATTTATTTGAAAAAGTTCTTTGTTTATGTAAAAAGCGGATACTTTCTTGTTGTTATCGACAAGGAAATTTCGCAATGCACTATTGTAGAGTTAAACGGCGAACACAAGATTTCGCATAGCGGAGATTTAATCTCTATTATTGCCGAAGGACCTAAAAAAAATAATAAAGACAATTCAAAAAATTCAAAATCCAAGCCTGGCGAAATAGTAAAAGTAAATCTTTTACTATTAAAAAAGGGGGAGGTTGTCTTTGAAATCAAAGATGTTGAAGGAGGGGTTTACGGAAAAACCAAAACCAGTGAATTGCTTTATTAAAAAAAGACATTTATTTTATGCCTTTTTTTATTTTCTTGAATTAAATTTTTTTTAAAAGAATTTTCTCGTCATCCATGTCTTCAATAATCCATCCTAATTCTTTTAATTGGTCTCTTATTTTGTCTGCTTGTTCCCAGTCTTTATTTTCTCGGTATTGTTTTCTTTGGTCTAATTTTTGAATTACTTCTTGGGGAACAATTTTTAAATCATCTGTCCAAAGAGGCATTCCATTTTCATCTTTAGTTTCAATTACATAATCATGCTTGCCTTGACCAAAACTATATCCAACTTCAGACAATCTTAATCCTAAAACTTTATCAAAATCAATTAATAATTCGTATTTTTCGCTTTTGTTTATTTTTTTATCTTTAATTAATTCCCACATTAAAGCCAAAATAGCAGGCATATCTAAATCGTTGTTTAAGTTGTTTAAAAATTGATCTTGGTATTTCTTTATTTCTTCTGCTCGAACAGGCGCAGAATCATTTTTAAATTCTGCTGTTTTTTCATAAAGCTTGTCTAAACTGTTCTGGGCAAAATCCATGGCTTCGTCACTAAAATTCAATTTTGATCGATAATGGCTGGTTAAGCATAAATAACGATAAGCAAGGGGATTATATCCTTTATCTTTTAAAATGGCGACTGTTGTAATATTATTTGCAGATTTGCTCATTTTTGCATCTTTCAAAACCAAAAAGTCGCCATGAAGCCAATAATTGGCCAGCTTTAATCCATAAGCAGCTTCGGCTTGAGCAATTTCATTAGTATGATGAATAGAAATATGGTCAATTCCTCCACAATGAATATCAAAAGGAATTCCTAAGTTTTTTGCTCCCATTACCACGCACTCTGTGTGCCAGCCTGGAAATCCAATTCCCCAAGGAGAATCCCATTCCATTTGTCTTTGTTCGTTTTTCGGACTAAATTTCCAAAGAGCAAAATCAGCTGGATTTTTCTTTTCTTTATTTTCTTCAATTCTTGCTCTTAATTCTTTTCTTTCTGCTTCACTCCAAAGTCGGCCATAATTATCTCCTAATTTTGTTGTATCAAAATAAACACCATCGTTAATGATATAGGTATATCCTTTTTCTTCTAAAAGCTTGATTAATTCAATTTGATCAGTAATTGTATCTGTGGCTCGCACCCATACTTCTGGTTCTTTAATGTTTAAAGCTTTCATGTCTTTAATAAAAGCTTCGGTATAGAATTCTGCAATTTCCCAAACGGTTTTATGCTCTCGAGCTGCCCCTTTTTCTAATTTATCCTGGCCTTGGTCCGAATCAGAGGTTAAATGACCCACATCAGTAATATTCATTACTCGCTTTACTTGATAACCGTTATAACGCATAGCCCGATCTAAAATATCTTCAAAAATATAGGTTCTAAAGTTTCCAATATGAGCATACCAATAAACAGTTGGACCACAAGTATAAATTCCAGCCTCTTTTGATTTAATTGGAATAAATTCTTCTAATTTTTTTGTTATAGAATTATATAGTTTCATAAAAATAAAAATTATGTGTTCTTGCTCGCATTATATCAAAACCTTTCTTGACGAGCAATTAATTATAAATAACGTTCACCTCGATCTGGAAAAATTGTAACAATAGTTTTGCCTGGATTTTTTTTGGCCACCATTTTAGACACGCAAAAAGAAGCGCCAGAACTCGGACCGCCCAAAATTCCTTTTTTAATTGCTAATTCTTTTTTAGCTTGAAAAGCTTTTTCTCTTTCTAGCTCAATCACTTGATCTACTAATTTTAAATTTGTTACCGGAGGCACATAATCTCTTAAAGATCTTAATCCTTCAATAATTTCTCCAGGCCGAGGCTGGACCCCAATAATTTTAATATCAGGATATTTTTCTTTTAATTTGCTTCCAATTCCAGTAATTGTTCCGCCTGTTCCCATTCCAGTTACAAAAAAATCTATTTTTTTTCCTTGCATTTGATTAATAATTTCTTCTGCAGTTTTAAAATAATGAGCCAGAGGGTTCATTTTATTTTCGTATTGATTCAAGAAAACTAAATGTTCATTTTCTTTTGTTCTTTTTTTAATTGTTTCAATAGCAATTTTTCCAAACTTATCATTTTCAATTAAAATTATACTGCCGCCAAAAGCAGTAATCATTTTAATTTTGTCTGGACTAGTGGTTTTAGGCATTACTACTTTTACTTTATATCCCTTCATTGCTCCCACCATAGCTAAAGCCACCCCTGTATTTCCGCTAGTTGGCTCGACAATTGTGTCTCCAGGCTTCAAAACACCTTTTGCTTCAGCATCATTAATCATATTCAAAGCAATCCGATCTTTAATCGAACCTCCTGGGTTCATGCCTTCAATTTTGGCAAAAATATTAGCTGGATCATTATCTTCAACGCTTTCCACTTTTACCAATGGCGTATTGCCGATATAGCTTAAAATATTATTCATATTATTTATTTTATTATTACATAAAAAAACCTCTTCTGAGAAGAGATTGCTTTAAATTAAATCTTTAAACAAAACCAATCTCTTCTTTAAGAGGCGCAACAACAGCAACAAGAAAAAATTAAGTTTTGTTTGTAAATCATGTTTTGATGTTTTTAGTTTATCACTCTTTTTATGAGTGTCAAGACAATCTTGATTTGAATCACAAAATATGCTATAAAATATTTGTCATCTTCGGTTGGACTTTCAGAGTAGCCAGCTGTTAAGATGGCAGGTACGGAATAGCACATACAAAATAGGTGTTTGCCATATAAATCCTCCTAAATCCTTTGGAGATATATTTCGGAAAAGCTGCTTTTCTTCTGCATTTGGAAAGCATGATTTTTCCGATTTTTTTTATTTGCTTTTTTGATTAAAAAATAATAGAATAAATTATCTATGGCAAATCAAGTTTTATATCGCAAATACAGGCCTCAATCTTTCAAGGATTTTATTGGCCAGGAAAACATTGTTAAAATCATTGAAAATGAAATTATTTCAGGCGATATTTCCCATGCTTATCTTTTTTCCGGACACAGGGGAACAGGAAAAACAACCTTGGCCAGGCTTTTTGCCAAGGCTATTAATTGTCTTGATCGCAAAGGATCCGAGCCATGCAATAAATGTTCTGCTTGTTTGGAAATAAACAATAATCGCGCCATGGATATTATTGAAATTGATGCTGCTAGCAATAGGGGAATCGACGAAATTCGAGGAATAAAAGAAAGTATAAAATTTTCTCCCACATTTTTAAAATACAAAGTTTTAATTTTGGACGAAGCTCATCAATTAAGTAAAGATGCTGCCAATGCACTTTTAAAAATGTTGGAAGAACCTCCTTCGTACGCAGTTTTTATTCTCGCCACCACTGAAGCGCATAAAATGATTCCTACAATTGCTTCACGTTGCCAAAAATTTGAATTTCATAAATTAGCATTTGAAGAAATGGCAAAAAAACTTTCTTTTATTTGTAAAAAAGAAGGATTAGATTGCGAGACTGAGGCCATTAATTCAATTATCACTGCTTCAGACGGAAGCATGAGAGACGCAGAAGCAAAATTAAACCAAATCGTTAGCTTTTTTTCTGGGCAAAAAATAAAAGCTGATGATGTAAAGCCGCTTTTGGGCATGGTTGATATTAATCTTTTGTTTGAACTTTGCGAAATTTTAAATAAAAAAAATAAACCCGGGGCTTTAAAGTTTTTACAAGATAATTTAGAAAAAGGATTAGATTTATCAGAATTTACCAGAGCCATAGTTGACTATTTACGAAAATTGCTTATTCTAAAGATTGACCCAGGCTTGGTTGAATCAATTATGCCAGGGGAAACTAAAAACTTGAAAGAAAGAGCCATCAGCCAAGCAGAAAGTTTTGATGAAAAATATCTAAAAAAACTTTTAGATTTAACTCTTGAAGCGGAAGGCAAAAGCAAATATGCTTCTATTCAACAACTGCCATTAGAATTGGCAATAATTGAATCAATGGAAGAATAAATATTATTGCGGGGTCGTCTAATGGTTGGACATCTGGCTTTGACCCAGAAGATTCTAGGTTCGAATCCTAGCCCCGCAGCATTTTTAAAAACTACCCCAAGCGGGTATTTTTTGTTAAACCTGTTTTAGGTTTGGATTCGAAGCCAAAAGGAAACAAGATGAGCAAGATTAAATTTATAAACATTTTTTGATTTCTTTTTTAAAATTTTTTTTGATATAATAAATAGTAGTTGAAATAAATAATTTTAACTATTAAAAATTAGAAAATTAATAAAATAAAAAATATGAAAATAGAATGGAATAAGGTTACTAGTCTTTCAAGAATATTAGCCATTATTATTTATGGTGGAACTTTTGGTTTGGCTTTTTATCTTGGCCAACAATGCGGAGAATTAAAAGCCGAACTGAGGCACGCCCCAATAATACAGCTTTCGATTCCTGTCCAAGAAAAGAATATTATTAATGTCGTCACTTTTGTTTGCGACAACAATAAAACTATCAATGCTTTATTTTTTAACGAAAAAGTAGAGTTAACATTAAGCGACGGCAGGAATATGCTTTTGCTGCAAGCGATTTCCGCCTCGGGCGCGCGCTACGCAAACACGGACGAATCATTTGTTTTTTGGAGCAAAGGGGACACCGCATTTATTGAAGAAGGGGATAACATAACTTATGAAAATTGCCTAGTAAAACCAGAAGAATAAAATGCAAAAAAAAGATTTTGAACTTTTGGTAAAAAAAGGCATTGATGCTATTCCAAAAGAATTTTTGGAAAAACTAGATAATGTAGAAATTGTAATTGAAGATGATCCTACCGTAGAACAATTGAAAAAATTAAAAATAAAAAACAACTCTCTTATTTTTGGACTATACGAAGGCGTGCCAAAAACAAAAAGATGGGGCTATGCCCAAGTTTTGCCAGACAAAATCACAATTTTTAAAAATCAAATCGAAAAATCCTGCCAAGACGAAAATAAAATAAAAGAAATTGTTAAAGACACTGTCTGGCATGAAATTGCGCATCATTTTGGAATGGACGAACAAAGGGTAAGAAAAGCTGAATTCCAACGAAAAAAAATAAAAAACAAATAAGAGTATTTATTTGTTTTTTTATTTGACTCTTTTAAAAAACAAGGTATTATTAAATTAGCAAACATTGTTCTTTGCAAAAAAAGAGAGGCGGTAAAATGTCTGATTTTTGCTCAAAAGAGGCGTCAACAGATCAAGCGCCATCTTGTTCCTGCAAGGAACAAGTCCGCAAGATAGTTGAACACTGCCGGAAGAAAAAATTATTATTCTGGCAAACCATGCTCTCGCACTCCCAAGATTATGTAGAAGTTTTGGGATTAACCGAAAGCGACATTATTGCTTTAGTTGCTCAAGAATTTGACAATAATAAAAAATTCAAAAAAGGATTTTATAGTCTTATTATTGAAAATAAAAAATTCTTTTTAATTCCAGGATGTGATTGCGCCACGAATTATAGCTTTGAGCCAAACTTCACAAAAGCAGACCTAAGGGTCCGCTGGATTATAATGGCTTATTGCACTAAACCTCTTAATTTAAACGAGGATAATGGCCAAAAAAAACCATGGCGAATAGCGCCCTACGAAAGAGAGCAACTTTTAAATGTAAGTTGCGGTCTTGATTCTTGCGATGATATAGAAGAAGACCAAGAAATTCCTTGGGCAAATATTATTCCCGAAGATTGGCATCAAAAAATTCTTGTTGAACTTAAAAAATAGCCCCTGGGGCTCTTTTTTTATTTATCCCTTGACAGATTTTTTCAAATTGATAAAATAATCTCAGAACCTTAAAATATAATATAGATTAATCCTCTTAAAGCAATTAAATATTCAGCGTCAATCTGCTTTAATGATTAATCTTTCCTCTCTATAAGGCCGCTACATAAATTGTGTCGGCCATTTTCTTTTTTTAATTATTATCTTGACTTTTTTAATTTCTCAGAATAAAATAATTTCAGTAAAGGAGTTTGAATAATATGTCAGCAGATGGAATAATCTATGACTCGCGCATTGCCAAAAGTCTTTGGAGAACTGAAGAAAAAATTCACGGACGAGTGCAAGGAGTGCCAACGTACATATATTAAATAGGCCGGCCAAACCGCGCCTTTTTATTTTAATAAATACAATCTTATGATATTATTTCCTTAATAAATAAATTTATTATTTTATGAAAAAATTAATCATTGGCAATTGGAAATGCAATCCGTTAAAATCAAGCGAAGCTTTAAAAATTTTAAATGGAATAAAAAGATCTGCAGAAAATTCAAAATTTGCAGAAACAATTATTTGCCCGCCGAATATTTTTTTAAAAGATCTGCTTGATCTTAAAACCAAAATAAAAATAGGAGCGCAAAACTGCTCGGCTACAGAAGAGGGAGCTTATACTGGAGAAATTTCAGCAAAAATGCTTAAAGAAATAGGCTGCCAATATGTTATTATCGGACACTCAGAAAGAAGAAATTTAAACCACGAAACAAATCAAGAAATAAATCAAAAATTAATTTTAGCCCTTAAAAATAATTTAAGACCAATTTTTTGTCTTGGAGAAAACAAAAAACAACGAGTTGACAAATTAACTTTTGATGTTATAAAAAAACAATTTCAAGAGGGGATTAAAAATATTCCCGAATCCCAGTTTAAAAAAATAATCATTGCTTATGAACCAATTTGGTCTATTGGAAGTGGTAATTTTGCTGATCCAAAACAAATTCAAGAAGTAAAAATTTTTCTTCTTGATTTAATAAAGAAAAAAAATAAAAAAACATCAGTAAAAATAATTTATGGAGGGAGTGTAAATTCTGAAAATGTTTCTGATTATTTTTTAAAAGCCGAAATGGATGGCGTGTTGGTTGGAGGAGCTTCTTTAAAACCGCTTGAATTTTCAAAAATCATAAATAAAGCTGAAAACTAAAAAAACCGCCTGTCGCGGAAGTTAGAAAATTATCTTAAAGAGACGAATATCTTTCTTGTCTCATTCTAATGAAAAGGTGTGATGATTACCGCCAGACTGGCGAAATCATTTTTCTCCGATACTCAATCTTTGTCAGCAATAAGCAGACAAGCATTTTTGGTATGTTTGCTTCCATAAAACACCTCCTTGTAAAATTACTATATAGCCAATATAACAGATTTATCTAAAAATGCAAGACTTAAGGCATTCCCAAGGAATGCCTTTTATTTTCAACAATTAGGTCAGCCTACTACCAGTATGGCCAATCCAAGTCCAAGAACGACCATTATCCCTTAACACCTCCTCGAACAAAAGGTTCTTTTTTCTTTGTACTATATTTTTAAATTTAAAACAATAGTTTTTAATATTTTGATTATTAATTTTTTAAATCTTTGCCACTATGAAATTGGCGATGAATATCTCCAAGGCGCTTATTTGTAACATGAGTATAAATTTGAGTAGTGGCAATATTGCGATGTCCCAAAAATTCTTGAATAATTCTTATATCCACCCCTTGATTTAACAAATCAGTAGCCATGCTGTGCCTTAAGGTGTGCGGAGTGGTAAAATAAGGAATATTGGCCAAAGTAGCATACTTTTTCACAATTCTTTCTATAGAACGAGCCGTTAAACGGCCATCTAGGGACTTTCTAGATCGATGAGCGGTAAATAGAGCCTTTTCTTGTCCAGAACGCGTTTTAAGGTACTTTTTAAGCCAATCTAAAGCTCTTTCTGAGAAATAAACTGTTCTTGGATGATTTCCTTTGCCAATAACGCCTAATTCCAAATCATTCTTATTTTCAATGTTTTTAAACTGTTCTAAATTTAAACTAACCAATTCAGAAATACGCAAACCAGTAGAAAACAAAACCTCTAAAATTGCTCGGTCTCGCAAGCCTTCTAAAGTTTCTGTTTTGGGCGCTAAAAGTAATTTTTCAATTTGTTCCAAAGATAAAAATTTTACTGTTTTTTCTTTACGAGAATCTTTGGGTAGTTGGATTTTATCAGCTGGCAAAGAAATAATGTCTTTATCTGCAAAATAAGTTAAAAGCGAACGCAAAGCAATCAAATAATAGTTTTGAGTCAGCTTAGATAAAACTTTATTGGTTTCCGGATCTTTAAACCTAGCCAAGAACAAACGATAGTTCCAAATATCCTCAGGCGTAAATTCATGAGGCTTTAAATCCTGTTTATGGACCGATTTCAGCCAAAACCTGAATTTATTCAAGTAGTGGCTATAATTCTGCTGGGTTCGCTCAGAAAGGCCTTTTTCGATTTCACAATAATCAAGAAAGTCTGGAAGATGTTTTAAAATTGGTTTATCGGATTTATTCATAAATTAATTATAAAATAATAAATATAAAAAGGGAATTAAAATAAAAAAATATTTATAAATTATTTTTAAAATAAATTAAATAAAAATAATAAAATATATTTCTTTCTAAAATTTTTAAAAAATCAGCAGGTAATAGGTTTTGCTAAGCAATACCGTAGAAAAGCCCTATTTTATGTCGCTTAACCTACATTGTGCGACATTAATTAATATGACCGTATCGGGCCTACCAGCCCTCTCTCTTTTAATAAAACCGTGTTTTTATGGGTTAATTATAAATTCTAAATTTTCTTTTGTCAATAAAATAAAATTATAAAAAAACAACACCCTATTTATTATTAAAAATAAAATTAAAAAATTTATTTCTTTAAAAATATTTTTGACAAAAATTTATAATATTTTATATTAAATTTTACAACGGGATAATTCCATGCTTTCGCATAACCTTATCTTCTCTTTTGGCAGAAATCGAATCCAAAGATTTAATTAAAATATTTCTTGTTTCTCTAGGATCAATAATCATATCAATCTGTCCAAGTTCGGCTGCTCGAAAAGGATCTAAAAAGTTTTCCTTCAACTCCCCTATTTTTTCCTCTTCTGTTTTTTGCGGATCAGGGCTATTGGCTATTTCTTTTCCAAAAATTATTTTTACAGCCTGTTTTGGACCCATGACTGCTATTTGTGCTCCAGGCCAAGCAATAACTCGATCATAGCCAAGCTGGCGCGATGAAAGTGCAATATAAGCCCCTCCAAAAGCTTTTCTTAAAATAACACTGATTTTAGGAACTGTGGCTTCAGCATAAGCATATAAAATTTTTGCCCCGTGTCTGATAATGCCCTGATATTCCTGACCTGTTCCAGGCAAATATCCTGGAGTATCTACTAAGTTTATGATAGGAATATTAAAAGCATCGCAAAACCTTACAAAACGAGCTATTTTATCTGATGAATCAATATCCAAAACCCCAGCCATTTTATTTGTTTGATTTGCTACTATTCCTACTGTTCCTCCCGAAAGCTTGGCAAATCCAATAATTGCATTTTCAGCAAAATTATTTTGGATTTCAAAAAAAGAATTTTTATCAAAAATTTCCGCAACTACTTTTTTCATATCATATCCTTTATTAAAATCATCAGGCACTAATTCCAAAAGATTTTCATTTTTTTCTGCTTGTTTAAAATTAAAATCAAAAGAACGATCTTCTAAATTATTTTGGGGCAAATAAGAAATAAGCTTTTTAACTCCAACAAAACAGTCTTGTTCATTTGGAAAAACAAAATGAGCACAACCACTTTTTTGAGAATGGATTGAAGCGCCTCCTAAAGATTCAAAATCAACATCTTCTCCGGTTACTTTTTTAATTACTTCCGGTCCGGTAATATACATCTGTGAAACTTTATCAACCATAAAAATAAAATCAGACAATCCGGGAGCATAGCACGCCCCCCCGGCTGAAGGGCCGGCAATAATACTGATTTGTGGAACAACACCCGAAGCTCTGACCATGTTTTTGAAAATAGAAGCATAACCATCAAGGCTGGCAATTCCTTCTTGGATTCTGGCCCCACCTGAATCAATTATTCCAATAATCGGACAACCATTTTTTTCCGCCAGCTCGACAACTTCAGCTATTTTTTGGCCATGCATCTCTCCTAACGATCCGCCCATCTTCGTAAAATCCTGGCTATAAACATAAACCAAACGATTATTTATTTTTCCCGATCCTGTAATAACAGAATCGTTAATAAATTTATTTTTTCCTAACTCCTGTTCGGTAAACCTGCTTTCCACAAAACCCTTAATTTCTAAAAAACTATTTTCGTCTAAAAGCAGATTCAAACGCTCTCGGGCTGTTAACTTGCCCTTTTGGTGTTGCTTTCCTTCAAGTTCAGGATTTACCAAATCTGCCTTTTTTTGGTTTAATTTTTTAATTTCTTTTTCAAAATTCATATTTTTTTCTTTTTTTATTGGCTAATTATTTCTAATTGCTTTTTTAAACCGATTAATATTTTTTCCAAAATTTTATTATTATCAAATTCTTGATTTAGTTCAATTTGTAAAGATGTTGCTTTATCTTCTAATTCTTCTGAAAAAATTTTAATATTAGTATTCAGCCCAATTCCAATTATGGAAAAAACCGGGCTTTGGCCAATAATTACATTTTCTGTTAAAATGCCGCACACTTTTTTTTCTTTAATTAAAATATCATTCGGAAGCTTTATTAAAGGCTGAAGACCAAAATCATCTTTTAATATTTGGGCTACAACAAAAGCGGCTAAATTAGTAATGGTTTGTAAATCGTCGATATTACTTTTGGGTAATATTACTGAAAAATAAAGACCTCCAACAGGAGAAAACCAGCTCTCCCCTTTTCGGCCATGCCCCAAGGATTGCTCTTTGGCAACAACTACTGTCCAAGGTTCAAATTTTTCAACAACAAGCTCTTTTGCTTTTTGGCTGGTAGAAGCAATATTTTCAAAATTAATTATTTTAAAATTATTTTCCATATATTTATTATTCTAAAATTATTAAAATTTCTCCTTCTCTTACTTTTTGATCTTTAATTACTAATATTTTTTTTATCGTTCCCCTGGCTTCAGATAAAATATCGTTTTCCATTTTCATGGCCGACAAGGTCATTAATTTTTGCCCTGGCTTAATATCTTCTCCTTGTTTTACAAAAATCTCGGAAATGCTACCAGCTAAAGGAGTTTTGATCTCTTTTAATTTTTTATTTTCAAAAATATTTTTTTCATTTTCTTCAAATTTTTCTTGATTGGTTGAATTGTTAGAATCAAAGAAATATTTTTGGCCGTTGATAGTTATCTCTGTTTTTTCTTGCAATTCTTTTATTTCTATCGAATATTCTTTGTCTTTAATTTTAATTTTAAAATTCATAAATTTATCTCATCATCTTAAAGCGATTATTCAATTTCCAAGAATCGGAATTGCCTTTAGATAAAGTTTCATTATTTTTAAAATTACAATAAACTTGAAAAATAGTTTCCGCTAATTCTGTTTCGCTAATATCTTTAACAAGGCTGGCTTCTAATTGCTTCTGCGCTTCTGGATTATACATCAAATTTTTCAAAATTCCGGTTTTTTCAATAAAATTAGAATCATATTCTCCTTTTAAAAAATCTTGGTGTCTTAAAAGAATTTTAAAAAACGGAATTGTTGTTGACACCCCCTCAATAATAATTTCATCCAAGGCTCTTTTTAATTTTCCAATCGCCTCATTTCTTGTTTTTCCATATGCAATTACTTTAGCGATTAACGAGTCAAAACAAGGAGAAATTTCTTGGCCTTGCTGTAAAAAACTATGAACAAAGATTCCCTGACCTCCAGCGGAAACATATTTTTTAATTACACCTGGAGTGGGTAAAAAATTCTTTTGGGGGTCTTCGGCGTTAATTCTGGCTTCAATCGCCCAACCGGAAAAATGAATATCTTTTTGAGAAAAAGGAATTTGCTCTCCTCTAGCAATTCTTATTTGTTGCTCAACAATATCAATTCCTGTGGTCGCTTCAGTAACCGGATGTTCCACCTGAATTCTAGGATTAACTTCCATGAAATAATAATTACCATCTTGATCCATTAAAAATTCTACTGTTGCCGCACCCTGATATTTCATATCTTCGCATATTTTTTTTGCCCAAAAACCCATTTCTTCTCTTTGTTTTTCAGAAAGAAAAGAAGAAGGCGACTCTTCAATTAATTTTTGGAATCTTCTTTGAATAGTACAATCCCTTTCTCCTAAATGAACTGCTTTACGCCCGTCTCCCAAAACTTGAAATTCAATGTGTCTTGAATTAGGAAGATATTTTTCCAAGAAAAAATCTAAATCAGAAAATCCAGCGGCCATTTGTTTTTGAATGCTAGCCGTAACATTTAAAAAATCAGCCCCACTAAGATCATGGTCAATTACTCTTATCCCCATTCCCCCACCTCCGCGCTGGGCTTTGAAAATAAAAGGGGGCTTGATTCTTTTTACTGTCGCAAACAAATCTTTGGTAGTTCTAATCGGTCGGTCGCTTGCTGGCAACGTAGGCACTCCTAATTTTTTCGCAATTTTTTTTGCTTCTACCTTATCTTCAAATCTTCTCAAGATATTATAATGAGGACCAATAAATTTAATTTTATTTTTAGCGCAGAGAAGGGAAAATTTCCAATTTTCCGCCAAAAAACCATATCCAGGATGAATCGCATCTGCTTCGGCCCGTTTTGCAATTTCGATTATTTTTTGCTTATCTAAATATCCCGACGATCCTTCTTTTTCTAAAAAATAATATTCATCTGCTAATTTAGTTTCTAAAAAATTTTTTTCATCGCCAGCTCGTGGACACAAAGCAATGGTTTTTATTCCCATTTCTTTGCAAGTTCTTATGATTCTAATCGCGATTTCTCCACGATTGGCAATTAAAAGTTTTTTAATTTTCATAAGTTAATTTTTTTATTTCCGCCATAATTTTATCAGTAATTATGGCACAAATATTTTTATATTCTTCGGAATCAGAATTTAAATTTTTTGCTTGCTGAAAAAATTCAGGAAAATCAAGCGGCTGACCAATATTCAAACGAATATTTTTTTTAATTTTCGGTTTTGCTCCTGGCGGAAAAACTTCAAATGCTCCGCTAATTCCCATAGGAACAATTGGGACATTGGCCTTTAAATAAATTTTCGCAACTCCCCACTTTCCAGACTGGATTTCTCCGGTTCTAGTTCTAGTCCCTTCGGGATAAACATTCAAAATATATCCTTTTTGTATATACTGAATAGCTTTTTCAAAAGCTTGCTTTTTCGATTGGCTGTCGTTTCGATTAACTGGAATCACTTCTGCTAAATCATAAACTGCATTTCTTATAAATCCCCAGCCTTTGTTTTCCCTATCTATTTGTCCGATATAAGTAAATCGACGGGGCACACATAAACACCCAGAAAGAACAATATCTAAATAGCTTTGATGATTGCTCGCTAAAATAAAATTATTTGATGGAATATTTTCTTTTCCTTTTATTTCTTTAATAAATATTATTTTTATCAAAGGAGCTAAAAAAATATTACAAAAAATAGAAAGTAATTTATTCATTTTTATTCAAAAAATTTTGAACTATTTTTAAATAATTCATTTGCTCCGTTAATCATTTCTTCGATTATTTCTTGGCATGATTTTATTTGGGTTATTCCACCAGCACAAATTCCGCACAACATAGGCGTCAAATCAATATTGGTTGATCCTTTGTTGCCCGCAAATCTTTCTGAATTTATTTCTTCAGGAAAAGGATTTTTACTTTCTATTTTTTTAAGATTTTCTGTTAGTTGATTTTTTAAAGCCCGAATCGGATGTCCAGTGAATCTGGCTACTACAGTCACGTCTTCGTCGGTAGCGCTTAAAATTGCTTTTTTATAATTTTCATGAATTTGGCATTCAACGCTAGCCATAAATCTAGTTCCAACCTGTACCCCATCCGCACCCAATAACAAAGCAGCCGCAAAAGTCTGGGCATTATAAATTCCGCCCGCAGCAATAAGCGGAATATTTTTTATAACTTTTCTGGCTTGGGGCAAAAGACAAAAAGTAGAATTTTCACCAATGTGCCCGCCCGACTCCATTCCTTCAACTACTACTGCATCGGCTCCGCTTTGTTCCATTTTTTCCGCTAGCCTTACCAAAGGAACCACAGGAATAACTTTTATATTTTTGTTTTTTAAAATTGGCAAAATCGGTAAAGGATTTCCTCCGCCGGTAAAAACAATTGGAACTTTTTCTTGAATAATAATTCGAATTAAATCACTAACTTTTGGATTTTGCATTAATAAATTAACGCCAAATGGTTTGTCGGTTAAAGATTTTGTTTTTTTAATTTCCTGCTCTAGCCATTCTGGAGAAGCAAACCCCGATCCAATGATTCCGAGACCGCCAGCATTACTTACCGCGGCGGTTAAAATTGATTCCGAAACTCCCGCCATCCCGCCTTGGATAATCGGATATTTAATATTTAAAAGTTTTGTCAGCTTATTTTTTTCAAACATCTTTATTCAAATTTATAAATTATTTATTTATAATAAGAGGCTGTTTTTCTAAAATTGCATTGGCCTCGGTAACTAATTCATTGATTAATTCTTTGACGCTGACTATTTTTTTTATCTTTCCCGCGCTTGTCCCAGCAAAAACCAAACCATTTTCTAAATCTCCTTTTCGCGCACTTTCCAAGGCCTTTAGAATACAATAGCTTTTATCACAAACCGGACCAATACAACCAACGCATTCAGTTAGATCAACTTTGGGCACAATATTATTTAAAAGCCTTTGCACAAAAGGAGTTTTAATCGCCCGTCCAGGCAAGCCTACCGGGGATTTAATTATCACTAAATCTTCATCTTTGGCATCAACATAGGCTTGTTTAAATTTTATATCTGCATCACATTCGTTGGTGGCTACAAATCTTGTGGCCATTTGCACTCCCTTAGCTCCGGCGCGCAACATTTCCACAATATCCTGCCCATTAAAAATTCCACCCGCCGCAATAATTGGTATTTTTATTAAACTTGATGCTTCTTTGACAATATCAATTGTTTTTCGAAATTCATGCCCCTCGGGAAAACCCAAATGTCCCCCAGCATCACACCCTTCGATGACTACAGCTGCTGCTCCAGCCTTTTCGGCCTTTTCAGCAACTTTTACTGAAGAAGCTATGGCCAAAACCGGTATGTTATATTTGTTAGCAATTTCAAAAGTATCTTCTCGAAAACCAGCTCCTTGAATTATTAAATCAACGCCCTCTTCGGCAGCCGCCTTAACAAATTCTTTAAAATGTCCAACCACTCCCATAATATTTACACCGATTACGCCTTCAGGCCCGGCAATTTCCCGAGCTTGTTTGATTTCGCTTTTTACTTCTTCAATATTTTGCATTCCAGAAATAGCCACGATTCCAATTCCCCCCTCTTTCGCTACTGTTCCGGCTAAATTATGCAAGGAAACTCGAACCGCCATCCCGCCTTGGATAATCGGAATTCTCGCGGTTGTTTTTCCTATTTTTAAAGGTGGCAAACTTAAATATTCTTGAGGCTCGAATTTCTTAAATTCTTTTTCTTGTTTTGATTCAGCTAATTTTTCCTCCATTTCTTTTTTTTCTACAATCGCTACGCTAAATCTAACTTCGCATTTTTTTTTATTATTAACAAAAGCTTGTCCTAAAAAATTAGCAATTTTTTCTTGATATGTTCCAAGCATCTTTACTTGATATTCTATTTTATCTCCTGGCCAAATTGGTTCGTAAAAAAATGCACTTCTCACTTGATAAGCTAAGAGATGTTTATTTTTACTTTGCTGTTTTAGTTTTTCTCGAAGCAATAAAGTCCCGGTCTGAGCAATTCCTTCTACTACTAGCACTCCTGGCATTATTGGAAAATCAACAAAATGACCCTTAAAAAAATCATTATCAGGGCTAGTATATTTATATCCTACAATAGTTTCATTTTCTATTTTTTCAATTTCATCAACCCATAAAAAAGGATCATTATATGGGATTATATTTTTAATTTGTTCTCTTGAATAAAGCATAAATCAGCTCTTTTATATTTTTTATAAAGATAATCCCCCATCAATGCTCAAAACCGCACCAGTAATAAATCCTGCTTCTGGTGAAGCTAAAAAAACAACCGCTTCGGCAACTTCTTCTGGCTTTCCAAAACGGCCCAAAGCAGTTAGCTGTTTAACGGTTGCTTTTAATTGTTCTGGAATAGCTTCAGCCATTTTCGTTTCAATAAATCCCGGGGCAACAGCATTGATTCTTACTCCGGTTTTACCTACTTCTTTGGCTAATGATTTTGTAAAAGCAATAATTCCGGCCTTACTAGCCGCATAATTAGTTTGGCCAAAATTTCCTCGCAAACCAACAATCGAAGCAATACTAACAATGTTTCCTTGGTTGGGAACAATTAAAGGCAAGCAAGATTTAGAACAATTAAAAACTCCGGTTAAATTAACATCAATAACTTTTTGCCATTCTTCGGACGTCATTTTTACTAAAGTCCTGTCTTTGGTTATTCCGGCATTATTAACTAAAATATCCAGACCTCCTAATTTTACTTGAATATCTTGCATCATTTTTTCAACTTCTTGTATTTTAGAAACATCTGCTAAAAAATATTCTGCCAAACCTTTTTTGTCTTCAATTTCTTTTTTTAAAATTTTTAGATTTTCTTCTTGAGCAGCAATATCATTTAAAGCTGTTTTTGCGCCCAAAGAAGCAAATTTTAAAGCAATAACCCGACCAATTCCTTGCGATGCTCCAGTAATTAAAACCGTTTTATTTTGAAACATATTTTTAAAAAATTATTATAATTATATTTTATTTAAATCAAATTGAACTTCTTTGAGATCACGACCCACAAGAGAAATTTCTTTAAAATCTATATCCGCGACCAAATCAAGATTTTCTCGATTCATTATAATTTCATTAAAAACTCTATCTAATTTTAAATAGCTTTTTCCGGCTAAAATTATTCCTAAATAAAAAATATATCCCTCTTTGTCCCTTATGCAATCAGCCTCGCTTAAATTAATAAGATCATTAATATTTTTTTCTAAGTTTTGAGCGATTTCTTTTTCTGAAAAAAGATATTTTAATCCAAGATAATTTTCTTTTTTTAAAATTCGAAAAATATTTTCTGTTGTTTTCGCTCGGCCAGACTGACTAATCCCTAAATTAATTACTAAATCAGCTTTCAGTACTTCTTCAGAAATCTCCCAATCTCCTTGTTTAACAAAATTTGATTTATTTAAATCAAAAGGTGTAATTTTATTTTTTAAACAAATTTTTAAAAGCCCAGATCGTTCAGCCATGGCTTCTATTGGAATTTCATTAAATGATTGAGAGGCTATCTTTATATTTTCGATTTTTACTTTATTTTTGAGTAAATATTCAATAACTGCTTGCAAAAATTCGGGAGATGTATTTTCTCGAAGATAATTTTGACTAGCAGAAAAAAGACTAGGCAAAATTAAAATTTTTGAATTTTCATTTAATTCAACCCCTTTAATTAATTGAATTGCTTTTTTAATTGCTTGCAAATAATCATATTTAATCCGCCAAACAGCAATAGCTTCGGAATCTGAATCGCAAGAAAGAAAATCTCCCTGATTTAATTCTTTAATTGATTTATAAACCCATTTATTTTTGTTTTCATCTTCTATTAAAAAAACGAAATAAGGAACAAAAGGATGTCGAAGAGTAGGAATCATTACTTTTGAAATTGAAGAAACTTTTGCTTTTTCTGAAACTAATTGTTTTAATTCCACTAAACAATATGGGCATTCACTCAAAGGATATTGCCAAATTCTTCCACATTTTAAACATTTATAAAAAGGCATAGTATTATTAATTATTTTTTTCAAAAATATGAACCGTCACGCTTCCTCCAGCTCCGCCAATATTATGGGTTAATCCATGCTTAGGAAAAGGATTGGTTTGTCTTTCTTTTTCACATCGACCCTTCAACTGGTTAGTAATTTCATATATTTGCGCTAGCCCGGTTGCAGAAATAGGATGACCCTTAGCCTTTAATCCTCCAGAGGGATTAATAGGCAAAGCTCCGCCTAAATTTATTTTCCCAGACCTGATTAATTCTGCGCCTTTCCCAAAATCAGCAAATCCTAAATCTTCGTATGAGATAAGCTCCACTGAAGTAAAAGCATCATGAATTTCAGCAACATTAATATCAGCCGGAGTTATTCCGGATTGGTCAAAGGCCAGTTTAGCAGCTAGTTGAGTGGCTTTAAAATGGGTTAAATCTTGACGCTGAAAAGTCATTAAATAATCTGTTGCAAATCCAGATCCAATTACTTTTATTTCTGTTTCTTCTTGGCTTAAAATAACAGCCGCACCTCCGTTTACAGACAAAGAACAATCCATTAAACGAAAAGGAGAAGCTACGATTGGAGAATTTTTTATTTTTTCCAAATCAATTGGTTTCTTATAAAAATAAGCTTTGGGGTTAAAAGAAGCATTGGTGTGGTTTTTAAAAGCAACCAAGGAAAGATCATCCATGGTTGCCTTGTATTTTTCCATATATTGCTGCCAAATCAAAGCATTTTGAACCGGAAAAAGCATTCCTTCTGGCTGTTCGATTGTTTTTTCCGCAGCCGAAAGAATCCAATCAACTGTTGTTTCGCTTTTATTGTCAGCATATTTTTCCGAAGCTAAAACCAAAATATTTTTAAACCCTTGTAAATGCAAAGCAGTCCAAAAAGCAACTCCGCCTCCACCACAGACTGAAGGAATTTCAATAATCGGAATATTTGTCTTAAAAAGATCAGAAAGAAAAGAAACTTTATGAGATTGGTGCTCTCCACCGACAGCAGTAGAAATACTGGAAAAAACAATCGCGTCAAGATCGGCTGGAGTCATTTGGGCATCTTTTAGGGCTTCCAAAGACGCCTCAAAAGCAAATTGCCACCAAGGTTTGGTTGAATAATCAAACCTTGTCATTCCCACTCCTTTTATATACATAAATTATTTTTTTTAAAAACAAACTAATTAAAAAGGCTCTATTGTCTTTCAGAGCCACAAGAATATTTTACCTTGGTGTTTTTTAAATAGCAATGCTTCTATCCACAGGCAAGTTTTAGTTTTTTTAAAAAAACAAGCTGGAGCTTGTTTTTAAAAAATTTAAGATCCTTTTCTTCTTTGCCTTTCAAAATAATCAAGTATGCATTTTTCAAATTCTTTTTTCTTAAAATCAGGAAAAAAAGTTTTTGTAAAATAAAGCTGGGCATAAGCTGAGTCCCACATCATAAATCCAGCCGATAAATGAGGGTCATCTTCGCTCCCGGTTCTAATAATCAAATCAACAGACGGAAGGTTTTTTGTCCAAAGATTGTTTTTAATTGTTTTTTCAGTAATGTTTTTTTCTTTGCTTTGTTTAATTTTTTGGCAACAATCGATCATCTCGTCTGTGCCATTATAAGCTAAAAGAAAAGTTAAATGATAATGATTATGATTTTTTGTTTTTTCAACAATTTCCGCTATTATTTTTTTAGTTTTTTCTGGAAAATATTCTTGATAACGCCCAAGAACAACCACCTTTACCTTGTTTTCATAAATTCGAGAATCAAGAATCATTTTCTGAAACTGGCTTTCAATAATTTTATAAATATAGCTTATTTCGGTTTTTGATCTTTTCAAAACATTATCCAAAGACAGGCCCCAAAAAGTAAGATAAGGTATTTTTAATTCTAAGCTTTTTTCCAATATTTGTTCAAAAGCAGAAGATCCTTTTTCGTGACCAATCATTGAGGGCAATCCTTTTTTCTTGGCCCAACGCCTGTTTCCATCTGGAATCAAGGCAACGTGCTGGAATGATTTATTCATTTTTAATTTTGCTCTATTATTATTTCTTTTTTATTATCATTTTCAGAACTTAAGTAGCCCAAAGAAAAAGATAGTAATGAAATTAAAATAACTGCCAAAACCAAAATTATCTCTGCCTGATTGGCTTTGACAAATCTAGCTATTTTTGCTAACATTTCATTACTTGATTATAATAATAAACTGATAATATTATATATATATATATTAAATCAGTAAAGAAAAAAAATGTCAAAAACAAAGGCCGCGGGGACAAGTCGTCTTGGTAGAGATTCCCAACCAAAATATTTAGGAATAAAATTATTTGCTGGAGAAAAAGCAAAAATCGGCTCTATTATCGTAAGACAAAGAGGCAGCAAATTTGTTCCTGGAGAAAATACTAGAAAAGGCAAAGACGATACTGTTTATGCCGTAAAAGAGGGAGTGGTTTCTTTTTCTACTAAGCAGAAAAAACACTTTGACGGATCTTCAAAAAAAGTCAAACTAGTTCACGTTAAAAACAAATAATAAAAAACAGGGCTTGGCCCTGTTTTTTTATTTCGAAGCTATTTTAATAAATTCTTTAAATAAAGGATGGGGATCCAATGGTCGTGATTTAAATTCTGGATGGAATTGCGTAGCAACAAAAAATGGATGATTTTTTAATTCTATTATCTCAACCAAATCTTTTTCTGGATTAACTCCAGACATAACCAATCCCTTTTTTTCAAGCAATTTTCGATAATCATTATTTAATTCATAACGATGGCGATGTCTTTCGGAAATCATTTTTTGCTTATAAGCCCGAGCACTGATTGTTTTCGGTTTTATTTCGCACCCCCAAGAACCTAAACGCATCGTAGCTCCATAATTTTTATTTTTCATCAATTCAATCTGTTCTTTCATCAAATCAATCACTAAATCCTTGGCCTGAGGATCAAATTCTGCTGAAGTAGCATTTTTTAATCCGCAAACATTGCGAGCAAATTCAATTGTTGCCAATTGCATTCCTAAGCAAAGACCTAAAAAAGGAATTTTATTTTTTCGCAAATATTCGATTACTTTTATTTTCCCTTCAATTCCCCTTTTTCCAAATCCCCCTGGAACAATTATTCCATCAAATTTTTTCAATTTCTTAAACTCTTCCTTGTCTCCAGTCTCAAATTTTTGGGCAGATAGCCATTGAATTTCTGGACGTTTATTGTTTGCCCAACATGCATGTTTTACTGCTTCAATTACAGAAATATAAGAATCCATTAAAGAAAATTCTCCGGTTTCAAAATATTTTCCCACAATTCCTATTTTTACAACTGGGTTATCTTTTCTAATAGAATTAATCAATTGTTGCCATTTTCGACCATCTTGTTTTTTCTTTCGCACTCCCAATTTATTTAAAATTCTATTCCCCATTTCTTCTTGTTCAAAAATCAAAGGAATGGCATAAATAGAATCAACATCTGGAGTGGAAATTACATCTTTTGGATCTAAATTACAAAAAATAGAAATTTTCTTTTTTCGCGGAGCATCAAGCGGCACCGAAGCTCGACCTAAAATAAAATCAGGCTGAATTCCAGATTCATTTAATAACCGACAAGCTGTTTGCGTGGGCTTGGTTTTCATTTCTCCAATTATTTTTAAAGTTGGAAGATAAGAAACCAAAACAAATAAAACTTTTTTTGGATTTTGTAATTTCATCATTCTGGCCGCTTCCAAAAACAAAAGATTTTGGTATTCTCCAACAGTGCCCCCTATTTCAATCAACACAAAATCAGCCTTAGTTTTTGTTCCTACTTTTTTAATCCGACTAATTACTTCATTTGGAATATCAGGGACAACTTCAACGCATTTTCCTTCAAATTCCAAATTTCTTTCTTTGGCAATTACTGTTTGATAAACTCGGCCAGTAGTTAAATAATTTTCTGTTGACAGGCTTTCGCCTAAAAATCTTTCGTAATTTCCTACGTCTTGATCGCATTCAGTTCCGTCATCTGTCACAAAAACTTCTCCATGTTCAATCGGATTCATGGTGCCGGCATCAATATTAATATAAGGGTCTATTTTTAAAGCTGTTACTTTAAAACCTTTATTCTGGAGTATTTTTCCAATTGAGGCAGTTGATGCACCCTTGCCCACGCTAGACATCACCCCTCCGCCAACAAAAATATAATAAGGCATATTTAAAATTATTTTAATAATTTAAAAAAAAGAGGGCACTACTCCTCTTCTTTTTCAGTGATAATTATTTTTATTTCTGCTTCTAAATTATGATCAAATTCAATGCCCACATCAAATTCTCCTAATTCTTTAATCGGATTTTCAAGCTTTATCTGGCTTTTCTCTATTTTAAAGTTTTGGGCTTTTAATTTTTCAGAAATTTTCTGCTTGGTAATTGATTCATAAACTTGGCCTTCTTTCCCTACTTTTACTCCAATAATTATTTCTCGACCATCTAATTTAGCCACCAAAGCTTCTGTTTCTTTTAAGGCTGCTTCTGCTTTTTCTTCTTCTTGTTTAATTATATTTTCAAGCTGGGCAAGCTTTTCTTCTGTGGCTGCCAAAGCTAATTTTTTAGGAAATAAAAAATTATTAGCATAGCCAACTGAAACTTCTTTAATTTCATTTTTTTTCCCCAGCTTGGGAATATTTTTTAATAAAATAACTTTCATGAAATTTTATTTAATTAAGCTATCTAATCTTTCTAAAGATTTTTCCATTTGCGGATCTTTTTTATTTTCTATATCTTCTTGAGTAAGCTTGATTTCTATGTTTGGCTGAATTCCTTTTCCCTGAATCAACTCTCCACTTGGAGTATACCATTTTGCGACTGTTATTTTCAAGGAGGAACCATTATCCAAATTTAATAATTTTTGAACCAGGCCCTTGCCAAAAGTTTTTTCTCCAATCAAGTCAATTTGGCGATTATCCCTTAACGCCCCGGAAAGAATTTCAGCTGCCGAAGCAGTTCCTTGATTAATCAAAACAACTGTTGGAATTTCCGCTAAAATTCCCGGGCCTTTTGATTTATGTTCAACCATATTTCCATTTTTATCCTGTTCTGACAAAATAATATCACCTTGTTTTAAAAACCAACCAGCAACTTGATCTGTTTGGTCTAATAGCCCTCCTGGATTGTTACGCAAGTCAAGAAGAATTCCATTGATGTTTTGAGAGAGCATTTCGTTAATCATTGATTTAAAAGACTGAATTGTATTTTCTGAAAAATGATAAATTGTTAAAAGCGCTATTTTTTTTCCGCTAGAAGTTGTTTTTATTTCTAAATCAACTGATGGCATTACAATTTCATCTCTGATTATCTCAAAACTTTTAATTTGGCTTTCCCCTCTTAAAATTCCGATTTTAACTTTTGTTCCTTTTGGACCCTTAATCAAGCTTATCACCTGTTCAATTGATAAATCAGAAATAGGCTCATCGTTAACTTCAAAAATAGTATCTCCAGCTAAAATTCCAGCCCGATAAGCCGGAGTGTTTTTGATTGGAGCAACAACTTTTATTTTTCCATCTTTGGCATCGATTTGAACGCCGATTCCGTTAAAAGTACCCGAAAGATCTTCTCTAAATTCTTTTGATTCTTGAGGATTAAAAAAAACAGTATAAGGATCGCCGAGAGCTTTTACCATTCCAGAAATAGCTCCATAACTAAGTTTTTCTTTATCAATTGTTTGAGGGTCTACGTAATTATTAATAATTGCATCTAAGGTTTTTTTCATTAACCCTAAATCAATTCCATTGAAAGCTTCCTCTAAAGTTAATGATTGTTTTTCATCAAGATAGTCATTAAAATAAAAACCGCCGAAAAAAGCTGCTCCAATTAAAACAACACTAATAATATTTTTTGTCAAAAATTTCATATTAAATTTATAAACTAAGAATACCACGAATTCTTATGCCCTGACAAGCATTAATTTTTGGTCATTTTTTCTTTTTTTCTAAACTTTCTCCGATTAAATAATTCCATTTATAACCAATTATTTTTGCTGTTATTTTTTCCCCTAATTTTCCATTTTTTAAAACAATTGCTCGGCCAAAATCATTTCTAGCTAAATATCCCGCCTGATTTTTTTGAATAATTAAAACGTTTTGTTTGGTTTTTAAAAATTTTTTATTTTTTTGGAGATTATAATCTTTAAAAATCTTTGTTAGGATTCTAGATCTTTCTTTTTTAATTCGATCTGGATAATCGGGTAAAGAAAAATCTTCTGTGTTTTTTCTTCGAGAATATTTAAAAATATGTAAAACATCTGGCTTTATTTTTTTTATTATCATAGTCGTCTTTGCAAAATCTTCTTCGGCTTCAGAAGGATGGCCAATAATAATATCTGTTGCCAATACGCCTTGGGGAAATTTTTTTTTAAATTTCTTAGCTAATAATACAAAATCTTCAACCTGGTATCCTCTTTTCATTTGCTTTAATACTTTATTACTTCCTGACTGGATTGGCAGATGTAAAAATTTATAGAATTTTTTTGATTCCAATTGGGTCAATAAATCATCAAATATCATTTTTGCGTAGCCAGGATTCATCATTCCAAGCTTTACCTTAAAATCATCTTCTATTTTTTCAATTTTTTTCATTAAATCGGGCAATAAATATTTTTTTTGATCTAATCCATAAATAATCAAATCTTGGGAAGTTAATTGAATTTCTTTAAATCCTGATTCTAAATTTGTTTTTATTTCATTAATAATATTTTCAATGCTAATTGATTGAAGCTTTTTTCGAGCCAATTTGCTCGCACAATAAGTGCAATTCCCTAAACATCCTTCGGCAATTGCTACTACCGCGGAAACATTTTTAAAATCCGGTTGACTTTTTTTAAGAAACAAAGATTTATCTATCTTTTGATTTTCAATGGCTTGAAATTTTTTATTCTTTAAAATATTTTTTGCAGCTTCAGCAACTGAATCAAGATTACTTGTCCCTAGAACAGCGTCTGCAATTTTTAAACATTCTTTTGGAGAGATAGCAATCAAACACCCTGTAAGAATAATTTTTTTACCGGCTTTTTTTAATTCTTCAGCTTTTTTAAATATTTTTATTTCTGTTTTTTCCACCACTCCGCAGGTATTAATAATTACAAAATCAGCTTCAGCAAGAGAAGATTCTTTAAATTTATTATTCAGAAGCAATGTTCTCATTATTTCTGAATCAGCTTGGTTCAGCTTACAGCCATAAGTAATTAGAAAAAATTTTGCCATAAAAAATGAGCGAGATACCGGAATCGAACCGGCGTCTTCTGCTTGGGAAGCAGATGTGCTACCACTGTACCAATCTCGCTTGTTTGAAATCTTACCTTAAAAGCAAATGTTTTTCAACAAAAAATCCGATATCGAAAGATATGGATAATGGTGAATGAGCTAATCGTTTAGCAAGTTGGAGGGTTGGGGGGGTTGGGTTAAGAGTGATTCCAACTTGCTTTTGCAAAGCAGAGAATCAAGGTGGCAATAAACTGCTTTGCAATTAAATATATAACAAAATAACTTATGATTGTCAATTTTAAAACTTAAGCCTTGCTTTCAAAAAACACAAACTAATTTTTCCGTTAATCGCAAAAACCATTCTCATCTTTTAATTTAATATTGCCCCAAACAGGTTCTGTTTAGACTAATTTAAAAGACCACCAAAAGGTGATCTTTGAATTAGTGCCCCAAACAGGACTCGAACCTGTGACCTTCAACTTAAAAGGTTGTTGCTCTACCAACTGAGCTATTGGGGCAAAAATAAGGATTATAATCCTTGCTTTTTCAATTCTTCTAATAAATCTTTCTGTTTTTTATTTATTTTTTTCGGAGTTTCAATGTTCATTTTAATATAAAGATTCCCCCTTCCCATTCCTGAAAAGTGAGGCACTCCTTTTTTGGAAACTTTTAAAACATCTCCGGAAACTGTTCCATTAGGAATTTTAAAAATCAAATTTTCGCCTTCCAAGGTGCGAATTTTAATTTTATCTCCCAGAACAGCTTGAGAAAAAGAAATAGCTTGATTTAAATAAAGATCATCGCCTTTTCTCATAAACAAAGCATGGGGCTTGATAAAAATCCTGATATAAAGATCGCCTTCTTCACCTCCTCGCCTTCCAGCATCACCTTTTCGTTTTACCTTAATTATTTGCTCATTGTCAACACCTGCTGGGATTTTAATAACTATTTTTTCTTGTTTTTTAATTCTTCCCTCTCCATGGCAAACATTACAAGGAGTTTCTGGACGCGAACCTTCTCCCCGACATTCTGGACAAATTGTAAATTGAGTAAAAGTTCCTAAAATCGTCTTTTTCATTTGTTGAACTCGGCCAGTTCCCCGACAAGTAAAACATTCTTTTATTTTTGTTCCTGGCTCTGCCCCTGTTCCATCACAACGATAACATTTTACATTTTTTAAAATATTTATTTCTCTTTCTTGTTCTTTTAAAACTGATTCTAAAGGAATTTCCATTTCTACTTCAATATCGCTGCCTCTTTTTATATCTTTTTCTTTTTGGTGACGCTGAGGGCCAAAACCGCCACCAAACATATCAAAAATATCCTCTATATCGCCAAAATTACCCATTATGTCCTCCCAATTGACATTAGCACCGTTAAATCCCTGGAACCCGCCTCCAGGTCCATTTTGACGGGCATTATTAAAATTAAAAGCACTTCCAAATTTATCATATTGGGCTCGTTTTTCCTTGTCAGACAAAACCTGATAAGCTTCGTTTATTTCTTTAAATTTCTCTTCGTCTCCCCCTTTTTTATCGGGATGAAATTGATGAGCTAATTTATAATAAGCTTTTTTAATTTCTTCGGGTCCAGATTCTTTAGAAACTCCTAAAATTTTATAATAATCTTTTTGCATTGTGAAAAAAGAACAGCAAAATCAATTGATTCTGCTATTCGGAAAAATTAATTTGCTTTTTCTTCTGTTTCTGTTTCTGCTTCCGGAGGCTCTTTCCCAGAATCTTGACTGGCTTGATTTCCAGTCTCTGGCTGTTTATAAACCTGTTCTCCTATTTTTTGAATAATCCCGGAAAGCTCTTCGCTTTTTGCTTTAATGTCATTTATATTATCACTATCTTTCACTTTTTTCAAATTGCTTATTTTTTCCTCAATTTCTTTTTTTAGGTCTTCGGTAATTTTTCCTTCCGCGTCTTTAATCGCTTTTTCTGAAGCATAAATCAAATTATCAGACATATTCCTTGCTTCAATTAATTCTTTCTTTTTTTGATCTTCAACAGCATTTATTTCTGCTTCTTTTTTCATTTTTTCAATTTCTTCTTTTGATAATCCAATCGATCCTTCTACTTTTATAGACTGGCTTTTATTAGTTGCTTTATCGGTTGCCACAACTGTCAAAATTCCACTGGCATCAATATCAAATTTCACTTCTATTTGGGGCAACCCTCTTGGCGCTGGAGCAATTCCATCTAAAATAAAGTGCCCCAAAGAACGGTTATCTTTAGCCATTGGCCTTTCTCCTTGAAGAATATTAATTTCCACAGATGTTTGGCTGTCAGCAGCAGTAGAAAATATTTGCGATCCAGAAGTAGGAACAGTAGTATTTTTAGGAATCATTATTGTATCAACCCCCCCAAAAGTTTCTATCCCCAAAGACAATGGCAAAACATCTAAAAGCAAAACGCTTTTTATATCTCCCTCTGGGGTTCTACCTTCTTCTTTAGCTGTTAAAATTTCTGCTTGAATAGCCGCTCCAACTGCTACTACTTCTTCGGGATTGATTGATTTATTTGGTTCTTTTCCAAAAAATTCTTTAACAGCTGTTCTGATTGCCGGAATTAAAGTTGTTCCTCCAACCAAAACAACTTCATTGATTTGATTTTTATCAAGCTTAATTTCTTCCATTGTTTTTTTAACCCTTTCGATTGATTTTTCAATCAAATCTTTAGTCATTCCTTCAAATTGAGCTCTAGTAATTTTATATTCTAAATGTTTAGGACCATTGGCATCTGATGAAATAAAGGGCAAGTTAAGATTAGTTTCTAAAGCGCTTGATAGTTCTGTTTTTGCTTTTTCTGCAGCTTCTTTTAATCTTTGCAAGGCTAAAGTGTCTTTTGATAAATCAATGCCTTGATCTTTTTTAAATTCTGTTAAAAGCCAATTAATAATTCTTTGATCAAAATCATTTCCTCCTAAATGCGCCTCGCCTCCAGTAGCTAAAACCTCTACTACTTCTGGAGAAACATCAAGAATTGTTACATCAAAAGTTCCTCCCCCAAAATCATAAACTAATATTTTTTGCGCTTCTTTTTTTCCAAAACCATAAGCCAGGGCAGCTGCTGTTGGTTCGTTAATCACCCGAAGCACATTAAAACCAGCGATTTCTCCAGCAGCAACCGTAGCTTTTCTTTGAGAATCATCAAAATTAGCCGGACAAGTAATAACAACGTTTTTAATGTCTTCTCCGATTTTTTCTTTAGCGTCAGCTTTTACTTTTTGAAGAATCATAGCTGAAATCTCAATAGGAGTGTACCATTTATCTCCCATTTTCACTTCCACCCCCCCATCGCTTCTTTCCCGACTTTCATAAGGTAAAAGAGCTAACTCTTTTTGCACCTCTGAATCGGAAAATCTTCGGCCAATAAATCGTTTCACTCCAGAAATAGTATTTTGAGGATTGGTAATTGCTTGTCTTTGGGCTAAAATTCCTACTACTTTTTCCCCGCCTTTAGTATGGGCAACAACCGAAGGGGTTAAAATAGACCCCTCTCTATTTTCTAAAGCTTTTGGTTCTCCGTTTATAATTGAAGCTGATTTTGTAATTGCTGTTCCAAGGTCAATTCCTAAAATTTTTGCCATAATGATTTTATTTTTATTATCTGATTATAAAATTATCTTATTAGATTAGCACTCAGTTGTCAAGACTGCTAATATCATTTTCTTTAATTATTTTTACTTTGGCTGGCCTGATTAATTGATTATTAAAACAATATCCTTTTTCAAATTCCTCGATTATTGTTCCTGGAAGATTATCCCCTATTTCAACTGCTTCTATCACTTCGTCAAAAGCTGGATCAAATTTTTTATTCAAACGTTCTAATGCTTCTAGTCCTTGATCTTTTAAAAATTGTTCCAATTGAATCTTAATCATTAAAAAACCTTTTATGTTTTGATCTTGTTTTTTTTCTGAATCAATAGCTTTTTCGGCTCGATTTAAATTATCAATAATAGGCAATATTTTTTTAAAAAAATTTATTTTTTGAAAAATCAATAAATCATTTAACCGTTCACTCTCTTTATTTTTATAATTAATAAAATCTGCTTTTTCCCTTTGCCATCCAGAAAAATATTCTTGTTTTTCTTTTTCAATTTGAGAAATTATTTTTTTAAAATCCTCGGCTGGTTCTTTTAAAGAATCCTCTTTGTTCGTAATATTCTTATCTTTTTTCGACATATTTTTATAACCCTCTTAAGGCTTTATTTAAAGAATAAAGCAAATTAATATTTTTATCATAATCCATTCGACGCGGCCCGATTATAGAAATAAAAGCTGTTTGATTTTTTGAAATCGAGCAAGCCGAACAAATCAAGCTTAAATTTTCAGCTCGAGAAATCGGAATCTCGTGGCCGATATAAATATTTATTTCTTGAATTTCTAATTTTTTAATTTTTTGCTCAAAATCATTTAAAAAATTAAAAAAATCAAATATAAATTCTTGATCGGAAAATTCCGGCTCTTTAGATATCTCGTCCCATCCTTCTTTCCAAGAAATATTATCATCAATAAAATGAACCACTGTTAAATTATTGGAAGTATCAGCTAAAAATTTTGCCAAATGAGAAGCTAGCTCAAATTGATTTTTTGATTTTTGGCTTAAAAGATCTTCTAGTTCATTTTCAATTTTCTTTTTTCGGCCTGCTTCATAACTTCTGATAATGCTATCGACAAAAAAACGATAAGCCTGATCTGTAGGAATTCGGCCAGCTGAAGTGTGGGGCTGTTCTAAAAAACCTGCTTTAATTAAATTCTGCATTTCGATTCTAATAGCTGAAGAACAAAGACCAAAATCATATTTTTTTGCCAAAAAATCAGAACTGATTGGTTCAGCTGTCTTGATATATTCTCCAATTAAAACTTTTAATATTTCGTTTTGACGCTGAGTAAGCATTGTTTTCGATTATAGCACTATTATTTTATCAGTCAATAAAGCCAAGTGCCAATAAGCTCTTTTCTTTTTTATTCTAATAATTCTATAAATAAAACTTTTTAACAAGATCTAAATCCTGATTAAATTCATAAACAAATGGCTGGCCAAGCGGAATTTCTAAATTTGGAATTTCTTGATCGCTTATTTTTTCTATATTTTTTGCTAAGGCTCGAATACTATTTCCATGAGCACAAATAATGATTTTTTGACCTTGGAAAATTTTGGGGATAATCTGTTTTTCCCAATAAGGCATTACCCTTTTTTCGGTATCTTTTAAGCTTTCTGTTCTTGGTAATTGTTCGTCGGATAAACCAGCATATTGCGGATCATGGCCTGAATACCTTGAATCATTTTTTTCTAAGGCTGGCGGACGGACATCATAACTTCTTCTCCATTGCTTAAATAATTCTTCGCCATATTTTTCTTTTATTTCATCTTTATTCAACCCCTGAAGTGCTCCATAATGGCGCTCGTTCAACTGCCAAGCCCTTTCAATAGGAATTTTTAAATCAAGTTCTTTTAAAATTAAACTTAAAGTATCTTCCGCTCTTTTTAAAATCGAAACAAAAGCCAAGTCAAAATCATAATTTGCCTGCTTAAGAATCTTTCCGGCTTTTTGCGCTTGTTTCCGTCCTAAATCAGATAATTCTATATCAGTCCAACCAGTAAAAATATTTTCTTTGTTCCAAACGCTTTCTCCGTGTCTAACAATAACTAATTTATACATTTTAAAAAATAATAATTATTTTAAATTAATTATATTATATATTTTTTAATTAAAAAAGAAAAAATTATTCTGTTAAAACAATGGATCCATTTTCAGTAATAGCAACCATGTCTTCAAAATGAGCAGAAAGTGATCCATCTTCGGTAACAAAAGAAAATCCTTTCTTTTTTATTTTTTCGCTTCCTATGGTTAGCATCGGTTCCAAACAAAAAACCATTCCTTGTTTTATTTTTTGCCCAGAATGCCTAAATCCATAATTAAGGATATCCGGGTCTTCGTGTAAATCTTTTCCGATTCCATGCCCGCATAATTCTCGAACAATGCCAAAATTCTGACTTTCGATATAACGCCCGATTGTTTCTCCTAAATCTCCAAAAGTAATTCCAGGCTTAGACTTTTTTATGCCTCTTTTTAAGGCCTTTTTTGCTGCCCGAACTAAACGCTGAACTTCGGGATCAACTTCTCCAACTAAAAAAGTTCGAGCCATATCAGTATGAAATCCATTTTTTAAATTAGGATATTTTGTTAAATCTATTTTTTCTTTTAAAAAAACTTCGAGCGGAAAAAATATTCCTAAATCAAGAGAAACAATATCTCCTTGTTTTAATATTTTTCCCTGAGGAAGCCCATGAACAATTTCCTGGTTAACTGAAAAACAAAGACAAGACGGAAAACCGTCTTGGCCTTTAAAGCTGCATTTTCCTCCTGATTGTTTAATTAGTTTTTCGGCTTGACTCTCTAAATCTTCTCCTTTGGTTCCAGGAATAGCCATTTTTCCCAAAACATTCATTATTTGAGCCAAAACAGATCCACCCATTTTCATTACTTTTATTTCTTCCAAGGTTTTAATAGGAATCATAAAAAATCAATTTTCTTGAATAGCTTTAATAATATCTTGAAAAACATCCTCAATGCTTTGTTCACCATTTATTTTAATTAACTGCCCTGATTCTTCATAATAATCTATCACTGGTTGAACTTCTTTTTGAAACCATTCTAATCTTTTCCTAACTCCAGCTTCAGTATCTTCTGGCCTTCTTTCTAATTTATTTCCGCACTTTGAACAAATAATTTCTTCGACTCCATCAGGGGCATCGATAATAATATTTCCGCAATGAGAACAAATCTTTCGCAGAGCAATTCTTTTTACTACTTCTTCATCAGAAATATCCAATAAAATTATTTTTATGTTTTTATCCCATTCGTACCACTCTAAAGCTTCTTTCATTAAATAAGCCTCTTTTATTTTTCGAGGAGAGCCATCAAAAATTAATCCCTGAAAATCAGTATTTTTTTTATAATCCTCTAGTTTTTCCATCCAAAGCTTAAAAATTACAGGCGTTAAGACTATTCCTCCATTGTCAATAGTTTTTGAAATTTTTTCTCCAGTAAAATCAGATATTTTTTTTCTTTCTCGTAAAAGGTCTCCGCTAGATATCTTTTCTAAATTATATTTTTCCTTAATCAAATTAACCTGTGTTCCTTTACCAGCTCCTGATTTTCCTAAAAAAATAATAATAAGAGGATTTTTTTGCATGAATAAATTAAATTAACAATTATTAAAAAGCAAAATAAAAGGGCTGGATTTTATTATCATCCAACCCCAAACGAAAATCAAGTTAAATTTCGTAATGCATCATTTCCAGCTGGGCATCAATTTGTTTCATTGTTTCCAAGGCAACTGAGACTAGAATCAAAAGCGATGTTCCTCCGATTAAAAATTGAAATTGTTTTACATCGGTTAATCCTTGGATAATTGATGGTAAAATAGCAATCAAGCCAAGAAAAACAGCCCCAATAACTAAAATTCTGTTTAAAATATTTCTAATAAATAAAGTGGTCGCTTCTCCAGGCCTGATTCCAGGAACAAATCCTCCTGTTTTTTGTAAATTAGTAGCAATATTTTTTGGATCAAAGGTTACAGCGGTATAGAAAAAAGTAAAAATAAATACTAAAACAAAATACAAAATTCCATAAATAAGCTGGTTTTCTAAAATATTGCTCAATGTTGTCCAATTAAAAGCCGTAGCTAACATTCCAGGAATCATTAAAAGAGAAATAGCAAAGATTAATGGAATTACTCCAGCTGGATTAATGTTCAAAGGTAAAAAAGTAGAAGCGCCTCCATACATTTTATTTCCTCGCACTCTTTTTGCATAAGAAACCGGAATATTTCGGCGACCTTCATTAACAAAAACAACCAAAAGAATAACAAATAAAGCAGCTAAAAAGAAAATAATGTAATACATAATTTGAGACTCTACAAAACTAGCACCAAGCATTCTCACGTTGCTTGGAAAATCGCAAACAATTCCTGCAAAAATCAAAAGTGATACTCCGTTGCCAATTCCTTTTTCAGAAATCAATTCTCCAAGCCACATCATAATCATTGAACCAGCAGTAATAGTCAAAGTTGAAATAATAATTGTTAAAAATGAAAGGTCTCCCACTAAAAGATCTTGGCTTTTCAAAAGCATAATCATGGCATAACCCTGAATCATGGCTAAAGGAGCGGCGGCAATTCGGCAATATTGATTGAATTTTTGTCTTCCTTGTTCGCCTTCTTCTTTGTAAAGTTTTTCAAATTGAGGAAAAATCAAAGTTAAAAGTTGAAGAATAATAGTAGCCGTAATGTAGGGTCCTAAACCAAGCATCACCAAAGACATTCTATCCAAAGCTCCTCCGGTAAAAACATTTAATAATCCGAAATATTGGTTACTAGCAAAAAAATTAGAAATTTTAACCACATCCACACCTAAAACTGGAATATTAGCCATCATTCTAAAAACCAAAAAAACTCCCAAAACGAAAAGAATTTTATTCCTAATTTCTTTGGTTTTGATAATTTCAATAAGTTTATCGAAAATCATGAATAAATTTATTTAGCAGATTCTTTTATTTTTTTGGAAGCTGGTTTTTTAAATTCTTTTTTTAATTTTATATCTTTAATTTCTCCACCAGCTTTCTCTATTTTCTCTTTGGCAGCTTTCGAAACAGCACAGCCATTCACAATTACTGATTTTGTTAAATTTCCCAAGCCAGTTATTTTTACTAAAGGCAATTTTCCATTTTTTGAACTAATAATTTTTTTCAAAGCCAATGTCTTCGGACTGATCACCTCTTTATTTTCAAATTGTTTTTCTATTTTATTTAAATCAACTGGAGTAAATGGCTCTGCGATTATATTAAAATTATAACCTTTTAATTTGGGATATTTTTTTAACCATTCTCTTATCAACGGCTTAAATCTAGAACCAGCTCTTCCTTTTTGTCCCTTGCCTCCAGTCCCAGAATAAGTTCCCTTTTTTCCTCCTCGACCAACTCTTTTTTTTCTCTTAAAGCTGTTTTTTGGTTGTAGTTCGTGTAATTGCATATTTTTATTCAGCCAAAACAGATTCTTTCGGCGCTGTTACAATAACTTTCTTTTTTGTTTTTAATTGTTCTAATGCTTTAATGGTTGCTCGAGCATTATTAAGCTTGTTTGTAGTCTGACTTAATATTTTTGAAGAAATATCTTGGATTCCAGCTAAAGCGCAAATTATTCTAACTGTGCCCCCAGCAACCAAACCTTTTCCTTTTTGTTGAGGCTTTAATAAAATTTTAGAAGGCCCAGATTTTGCTTCTACTTCATGAGGAATTGTCCCTTGAAAAATTGGAACTTCAATCAGATTTTTTTTAGCAAATCTAGTTGCCTTATCAATAGCCTGAGAAACATCTAATCCTTTGGCAACTCCTAATCCTACTTTTCCTTCTTTGTTGCCTACTACTATTACTGCTCTAAATCTCATTGTTTTTCCTCCGCCAGTAACCTTAGTAACACGAGCCAAATCCAAAAGCTTTGAATCAAATCCATCTTTAACCACTTCTTTTTCTTTTTTTTCAAATTTTCTTTTTGGATGTTCTTTGTTCATAAAATATTAAAATTTTAAACCCCCTTCTCGGGCGCCTTCGGCCAAAGATTTTACTCGGCCATGATATTTATATCCTCCACGATCAAAAACTGCTTCTTTTATTTTTTTCTCAATTGCTTTTTTTGCTAAAAGCAATCCCACTTCTTTAGCAATAGATGTTTTATCTTTTTTCTTTAAATCAATTTCATTATCTTTTACGGAAATAATTGTTTTTTTCTGAAAATCATCTATTAATTGAGCATAAATATGGGTATTGCTACGAAAAACGCACAAGCGGGGCTTTTCTGCTGTGCCTGAAATTTTCGCTCTAATGCTTTTATGTCTTTTAATTCTTTTTTCTTGTTTTGCCAACATATGTTTTCTTTAAAATTAACCCGCTCCGGCTGCTTTTTTACCCAATTTCTTTCTGATTATTTCTGTTGTATATTTAATCCCTTTTCCTTTGTATGGTTCTGGGGACCTGATTCTTCTAATAGAAGCGGAAATTTGGCCAACTAATTCTTTGTCTATTCCAGAAACAGTAATAATATTTTTTTCTACTAAAAAAGAAATATTTTCTGGAGCAGGTATTTTTACTGGATGGCTAAATCCTACATCTAAAATTAAATCCTTACCTTCTACTCTGGCCTTAAAACCAACTCCATTGATTTCCATCTTTTTTTCAAATCCTTTAGTTACACCTTCAATCATATTAGCAATCAAAGTTCTGGTTAATCCCCATAAAGCTCTGGATTTATTATCATCGTTAATTTTAGGATTAATTTTTATTTCTTTTTCTTCAATTAAAACTTCCACCTCAGAGACAGGGGTCATTTTTAAGAATCCTTTCGGTCCTTTTACTTCAATTATCCCGTTTAAAAGTTTTACCTCTACTCCCGGTGTTATTTGAATTGATTTTTTTCCTATTCTTGACATAAATATTTATTCATCAAATTACCATAATTCACAAATTACTTCTCCTCCAGATTTTTTTTGTTTTGCTTCTTTGTTGGTCATTAAGCCTTTAGAGGTGGAAACAATTGAAATTCCATACCCTGATCTAATAGCTTTTAATTTTGAAAAAGGAGAATAAATTTTTTGTCCTTGTTTTGATATTTTTCTTATTTTTGCAATTGCCGGTTTTCCTTGATCGTCGTATTTCAATTCAACAACAATTCTTTTTCCTGACAATCTTCCTTTTTTTTGAACATCTGTAATAAAGCCCTCTCTTTTTAATAATTCTAAAATATCAAATTTAAAATTAGAATAAGGAAAAATAACAATTTCTTTTTTTGAAACTGCTTGGGCATTATTAATTGTAGAAATCATATCTGCGATTGGATCCATAGTATTTTTATTTTACCAGCTACTTTTTTTAACTCCAGGAATTTCTCCTCGATTAGCCATTTCTCTAAAACAAATTCGACATAAATCAAATTTTCTCATATATCCCCTTTTTCGTCCGCAACGAAAACATCTTCTAACAATTCGAGAAGAAAATTTCGGTTTTTCTGCTGATTTAACTATTTGTGATAATTTTGGCATAAATTTATTAAGACAATATTATGACTTTAACTTTTCTTCAAAGGAAAGTCAAGTAAACGGAATAATTCTAATCCTTGCTCTTTATTTTTAGCGCTAGTAGTGATATTTACTTGCAATCCTAAAATAATTACTGACTTTTCTGGAGAAATTTCCGGGAAAATAATGTGTTCTTTTATTCCTAAATTTAATTTTCCAGAGTTATCTATAGAAGACAAAGAAATTCCTCGAAAATCCCTTGATCGGGGCAAAACAATGTTAACTAGTTTTTCTAAAAAATCATACATTCTTTTTCCTCGAAGCGTTACTTTGGCTCCAACTGGACTTCCTTCTCTTAATTTAAAACTGGAAATTGATTTTCTGGCCATTGTTAAAACAGGCTTTTGTCCAGTAATTTGAGACAAGTTATTCAAAATATAATCAGAATATTTTTTCTGTTCATCTTTTGTTTTTGGCCCCATAGCTTTTCCAAAACCAATATTTACAGTTGCTTTCAAAATTTTCGGAATCGCCATTCTATTTTTATATCCGAATTTTTCTTTCATTTTTGGAATCGCAATTTTTTCGTATTTCTCCTTAATGGTTTTCATAAAATTATCCTTATATTTTTTCTCCGCATTTTTTACAAATGCGAGTTTTTACTTTTTCTCCAATTTCAAATCCAATTCGCGAACTTTTTCCGCATTTTGGACAAATAATTTTTGTCTTAGCAACAGATAAAAAATTAGGCGTTTGAACAGTTTGTCCTTTTTGTCCTGATTTTTTTGGTTTAATATTTTTTTTTACTAAATTTACACCTTCAACCAAAATTCGGCCAGTTTTTGAAGACACTTTTAAAACCTTTCCCTTTTTTCCTTTATCGTCTCCAGATATTATTAAAACTTGATCGTTTTTCTTAATTTTCATAATCTGTTTTTTATACTAATTCTTTAGTCATGGTTCCTATTTTTTCAAATCCTTTTTCCCTAACTTCTCGGGCCACTGGTCCCAAAATTCTTGTTCCTTTTGGCTCTTTTGTTTGTCCGTCTAAAATCACAACCGCATTATCATCAAATCTGATATAAGTGCCATTTTTTCTTCGGCGAGCTTGTTTCTGTCGAATAACAACGGCTCGAACCACTTGATGTTTTTTTACATTTTTTCTTGGTTCAGCTGTTTTTACTGCCACCACAATAATGTCTCCCAAAAAAGCATATCTCTTTCTTGTTCCACCTAAAATTCGAATGCATTTTACAGTTTTTGCTCCAGAATTATCAGCTACTTTTAATAATGTTTCTGTTTGAATCATATCTTTTTATTTAACCATTTTTTCCACGATCTCCCATTTTTTGTCTTTGCTTATTGGTTTTATTTCTCGAATTACAACCACATCTCCGGTTTTATATTCACCCTGATTTTCAAAATGGGCTTTGTATTTTTTATGAGTTTTATATCTTCGACGATATAAAGGATGCTCTTTAATTGTTTCAACCCTAACCACTGCAGTTTTCTGCATCTTGTCTGAAACTATTATTCCGATAAGTTGTTTCTTAGGCATGATTGTTGTGGTTAAGCTTTATTATTAATAATGGTTAAAATTCGGGCAACTTGTTTTTTGCTTTCTTTAAATTCTTTAACGTTTTTTAAGCTTCCGGAAGAAGCCTTAAAGCGCATTTCTTTAATTTTATTTCTTAAATCTTCTAATTCTTTAGAAAGCTCTTCTATTGTATTTTTAGTTAAATCTTTTCTTTTCATAGTCCTTATTGCTTTTTAACAAATCTTGTTTTAATTGGCAATTTATCTCCTGCTTTTCGAAGAGCCTCTTTGGCATCTGCTTCGCTGATTCCTTCTAGCTCAAAAATCATTCGGCCCGGTTTTATTGGACAAACATAATGATCAGGAGATCCTTTTCCTCCTCCCATAGGAACTTCTTGCCCCTTTTTAGTTATTACTTTATCAGGGAAAACTCTAATCCACAATTTTCCTCCTTTTCTTAAATATCTAATAATTGCTCTTCTTCCAGCTTCGATTTGATTTCCAGTTATCCATTTTGCTCCCATTGCTTTTAATCCAAAACTGCCAAAACTTATTTTTGTTCCTCGGCTCTCAAACGTTCTCTCTGTTTTCCTCCCTTTTTGATGTTTTCTATGTTTTAATTTTTTTGGAGCTAACATATTTTTTATTCAAATTTATCACCTTTATAAATCCAAACCTTAATTCCGATTGTTCCATAAGTGCAACGTGCTTCTTCCAGGGCATAATCAATATCAGCTCTAATTGTTTGTCTTGGTAATCGTCCTTTTTCTAGCCATTCTTTTCTAGCAATTTGTGCTCCATCAAGACGTCCGGATACTTCCACTCGGATTCCTTTTACTGTTTTATTGCCCATTACTTTTTCAATTGCTTGTTTAATGGTTTTTCGAAAAGGAGTTCTTTTTTCTATTCTTTGAGCAATCCATTGGGCTACTAATTCAGAAGATGTCCAGGGGTTAGAAACTTCTTTAATCTCTATCTTCATTTTTTTCCCCCATTCGTTCAATTCTTTCAAAGTTAGTTTATTTTTTTTAAAAAGATTTTTTAACAATTCCAATCTTAATTTTTCCACTCCTTCTCCTCCTCGGCCAATAATTATTCCCGGTCTAGCTGAACTAATAATAGCAATAATTTTATTTCCTGATCTCTCAATTTCAATTTTTTCTACACTGCTATCTTTTAATTTTTTATTTAAAAATTCACGAATCACAAAATCCTCTCTTAGGTATTTTCTAGGTTCAGATCCATAAAAACTGTGTGACAACCAATCGGCAACTCCTTTAATTCTAAAAATTTTCGGGTGGACTTTGTGGCTCATAATTATTTTTTCTTTTCTTTTTTAATTTCTTTTTTTCCAGAAGCTTTTTTCGTTTCTGTTTTTATTATTTTTTTTGCTTTTTTATTTCTTTTTTCATCTAAGACAAGGGTGACATGAGAGGATCTTTTCATAATCCTGTCTCCTCTCCCTTTCGCTCTAGGCATTATTCTTTTTGAGATCGGACCTTCATCAACGGTAATTTTACTAATAAACAAATCGGTAATTTCTTTTTTTCCAGTATTTTTAACATTTGCTACGGCAGAATTTAAAAGTTTTAAAATTGGATCGCCTCCTTTTTTTACAACAAAACCTAAAATGGCCTGAGCTTCATCAATTTTTTTCCCTCTAATCATGTCTGCCACTAATCTTACTTTTCGAGGGGATATTTTTAAATGTCTTAATTTTACTTCAAAAGCCATATTATTTTTTCTTTATTTTATTTGGCGGGTTTTATTTTTTCTTGCTCTTTTTGCATTTTCCCTCCATGTCTTGAAAATTTAGTTGTTGGAGAAAATTCCCCTAATTTATGCCCAACCATTTCTTCTGTTACTCTTACCTGAATAAAATCTTTTCCATTATGCACTGCAAAAATAAATCCAATCATTTCTGGAACAATAATTGCTGCTCGAGACCAGGTTTTAATGGCAGGAGCACTATCAACCTTTAAATTCTTTATTTTATTAAGAAGAATTTGATCAATATTTGGACCTTTTTTTAAACTTTTTGACATGTTTTTTTATTTTCTTTTCTTTTTAATTCTGCGAGAAACAATTAATTTATTTGTCCACTTATTCTTGCTTCTAGTTTTAACTCCCAAAGCATGTTTTCCCCAGGGAGTTTTTGGATAAGCCATGCCAATTGGTGATCCACACTCTCCTCCACCATGAGGATGGTCGCAAGGATTCATAGCAGTTCCTCGAACATGAGACCTGATTCCTTTCTTTCGGCTTTTGCCGGCTTTTTCCCATCTGATAAATCTGTATTCTTCGTTAGAAACTGAACCAATAGAAGCAAAACATTCTCCTGATATTTTTCTTATTTCTGAAGAAGGCATTTTAATATTACAATATCCTGAATCTGGATCATAATTAAGAATAACCGCTCCAGCCCCAGCTGATCTTACTAGTTTTCCTCCTCGATCAGGCTCTAATTCCAAATTATAAATCATCAAACCTTCTGGAATATTTTTTAAGCGCATTCGGTTTCCTAATTTTGCTTCAGCCTTATCAGCAACAATAATTTTATCACCAACTTTTAATCCTTGAGGGGCTAAAATATATTTTTTAACATTATCTTCATATTTCAATAAAGCAATAAATCCTGTTCGATTAGGATCATATTCCAAAGAAATAACTTCCGCTGAAATATCCTTTTTTGGTTGTTTAAAATCAACCAAACGATATAATTTTCTGGCTCCACCACCTCTATGTCTAGAGGTAATCCTTCCATCGCTCCCTCGGCCTCCGGTATTTTTAATCCTAATTAAAAGGGATTTTTCCGGTTTTTTGCCTTTGGTTAAAACTTTTAAATTGTCCATTCTTTGCTTTCTGATCATATTATTGCGCTATTATATCAATCTTTTGGCCTGACTTTATTTTTACGCAAGCCTTTTTATATCCGTTTTTAAATCCTGGGATTCTTCCTCTTTGAACAGCTTTTCGCGGTATGTTTATTATTTTAATATCTGTCACGTTCACTTTGTATTCGCTCTCTATTGCTTTTTTAATTTCAACTTTATTTGCTTTTGGCATTACTTGAAAAACATAAAAATTATCGGATGCCATTAATCCTGATTTTTCTGTAACATGCGGAAATTTCAATACTTTCCAAGCTTGATTATTTTTTTGAGCCAAAACTTTTTCTCCTTTTGTTTCATCAGAAATTTTTGTTTCAGCCTTAACCGTCGGTTCTTTTTTTATAGACTTTCTTTCTTTATTTGATTTTTTAAAAATATTTATTGCCATAATATTTATTCACCTCTTTTAAAAGTTTTTTTTATTTCTTCAATCCCTTTCTTGTCTAAAATCAAATAGCGGTGAGATAATAGATCGAGACAATTTAAATCTTTAGCTTGAATAGTTTCTACCCGAGGAATATTTCTCATGGCTAAAATAATATTTTTATCCATTTTACTCAAAGCAATCAAGCAACTTTCACCATTAATTGAATTTTTATTTAAAAATTCAATGGCTTTTTTTGTTTTTGGTTCATCAATTTTTATTTCTTCCAAAAGAACCAAATAACCATCTTGGGCTTTTGAACTCAAAACCATCATCAAGGCTTTTCTTTTCATCTTTTGAGGAATTGTTTTGCTTAAAATTTTATCATTTCTTGGACCCAAAGCAACTCCTCCACCAATCCACAACGGGGAACGAATTGATCCTTGTCTAGCTCGGCCAGTTCCTTTTTGTCTCCAAGGCTTTATTCCTCCTCCGCTTACTTCTGCCCGGCTTTTTGCGTGAGCAATATTTTGCCTGCGATTAGCTAATTGAGAAGTAATTATCTGGTGGACTAAATTAGCATTCATTGGAACATTAAAAATTCCCTTCGGCAAATCAGAAGCAATCGCTTTGTTTCCCTCCTTGGCTGGACTTTCTTTTTTAGCAATTGTTTTTTTCATACTATTTTGCGCTTACGATTTCTAAAAGCGTGCCTCTCCTTCCGGGAACCGCTCCTTTTAAAGCAATAATTTTATTTTTTTTATCAATTCCAACAACGGTTAAGTTTTTAACAGTTACTCTATCGCTTCCCATTCGGCCAGGCATTCTTTTTCCTTTTATAACTCGGCAAGGGGTAGCGCATCCAGTTGATCCAATTGTACGATGCTCATGTTTATTACCATGAGTAGCAGTATGTTTTCCACTAAAACCATGTCTTTTTACCCCTCCTTGGAATCCTTTTCCTTTAGAAATTCCGGAAACCTTTACGATTTCTCCTAAATCAAAAATTGAATTCTGGATAATGTCACCAACCTTATAATTAAAAATATCGGTTCGAAATTCTTTAACAAATCGAAAAGGTGTTCCAGTTTTTTTAATTTTTCTTTCTGGAAGATTCTCTGTTCCAACTTTTATTGCTTCGTATCCGTCTTTTGCTTTTGTTTTTACCTGTAAAATATTGCAATCATCAGCCAAAACCAAAGTCACGGGAACAACGTTTCCTTGCTCATCAAAGACTTGGGTCATTTCAATTTTTTTCGCAAGAATGCATTTCATATTTTTTTTATTCGGTAATAAAAAACTGGGCACCAGCCCAGTAAGCTAGTTAACGGATATTAATTTTTATTTAGCTTTTTTAAAATAATCTTAAAGTATGCTTTTTATCTCAGTGTCAACTCCAGCCGGCAACGTAAGCGATTTTAATGATTCCACTACTTTCTGGTTCGGATTAAGAATATCAATAATCCTTTTGTGGATTCTCATTTCAAACTGTTCGCGTGCGCTTTTATGAACAAAGGTTGATCGATTAACAGTAAATTTGCTAATTTCAATCGGCAAAGGCACTGGCCCAGCAATTTTTACGCCGTTTCGCAAGACCATATCAATAATCTGCTGAGCGCTTTTATCAATCACTTTATGATCATAAGCTCGCAATTTAATCCTTAAACGTGCTGTTTTTTCTTTATTTTCTGTTTTTTTCGCTGTGGCCATCTTTCAAGCTTACTTTATTATTTTTGTAATTGTTCCAGCACCAACTGTCTTCCCTCCTTCTCGAATAGCAAAACCAAATTTTTCTTCTAAAGCTACGGGCACAATTAATTTTACGCTTACATCAACTGTGTCTCCAGGCATTACCATTTCTGTTCCAGGCTTTAAAACTACGTCTCCAGTAACATCAGCTGTTCTAATGAAAAATTGAGGTTTGTAGCCAGAAAAGAAAGGAGTGTGTCGTCCGCCTTCATCTTTATTTAAAACATATATTTTTGCTTCAAATTCAGTGTGAGGAGTAATTGTTCCTGGTTTAGCCAAAACTTGACCTCTTTCAATATCTTCTTTTTTCAATCCTCTTAAAAGAATACCAACATTATCTCCGGCTTGGCCAGTATTTAAAGATTTATTAAACATTTCTACAGAAACAGCTGTTGTTTTTCCAGTTGGCCTGATTCCAACAACTTCAATTTCTTCGTTAGCGTTAATAATCCCTCTTTCAATTCTGCCAGTAGCAACAGTGCCTCGGCCTTCAATTGAAAATACATCTTCGACAGCCATTAAGAATGGTTTTTCTGTATCGCGAACAGGTTCTGGGAAATAAGTATCCAATTGATTTGATAATTCGATTACTTTTTGAGCCCAAGGGTCATCTAAGCTAGTTGCTTCCAGAGCTTTCAAAGCTGATCCGCGAATAATCGGAACTGTGTCGCCTGGGAATTCATATTTCTTTAAAAGGTCTCTAACCTCAGCTTCAACCAAATCAATCATTTCTGGGTCATCAACCATGTCGCATTTATTTAAAAATACAACAATAGAAGGCAAACCAACTTGCTTAGCTAATAAAATGTGTTCTCTAGTTTGAGGCATAGGGCCATCAGTAGCAGCAACAACTAAAATTGCTCCATCCATCTGAGCGGCACCGGTAATCATATTTTTAATATAATCAGCGTGGCCAGGACAATCAATGTGAGCATAGTGCCTTTTCTCTGTTTCGTATTCCAAGTGAGAAATATTAATAGTTACTCCTCTAGCTTTTTCTTCAGGAGCAGAATCAATTTGATCAACTGATTTTGCTTTAATATTCTTGTCACCTTTTAATGACAAGCAGTGCAAGATAGCTGCACTTAATGTTGTTTTCCCATGATCAACGTGCCCGATGGTACCAACGTTAAGATGGGGCTTGGTTCTTTCAAAAGTTTCTGCCATAATTTTTTTTATTTATTTTATTTATTTTCAACAGTTTTAAGAACTGCTGATAAATTTGATATTTTTAAAAAATTATCAAATTTTAATTTATAATACTTATTAATCGGCAACTAAAATAGTAGCCGTTAAGATTAACAAATCTATTCTAACTAAATTTTCGAAAAAGTCAATATTTTGCCTTATTTTTTAATAATTTTCAACCTTCTAAAAGGGCAAATCTTCTATTTTTAACGGCTCACTTTCAATAACTTCATTAACTTCTTTTTGTCTTGGTTCTGGATTTTGAATATTTTTTCTTATTGGTTCTATCTTGCTTTCAGGAGTTTTCAATGCTTGATAATCTTCATAGCTCATCACTACTAAAGCTGGGGCTTCTTGATCAGTAATAATAATCTTGACTTTATCTTCTTTGATTATTTTTTTTATTTCATTGATGTCCATAGCTTTAAGATTATTTTTATGATCTTTTGCCTTCGATTATTTCCTGAGAAATATTTCCTGGAACTTTTTCATAATGACTAAACTCCATTGTCGAAGTTCCTCGGCCTTCGGTTAGCGACCTTAAATTGGTTACATATCCAAACATTTCCGCTAAAGGAACTTTTACATTAATAACTTTCAATCCGACGCGATCCATTGTTTCGTCTATCTGTCCGCGCCTAGCTGACAAATCACCGATTACGTCTCCTAAATAATTTGGCGGAACAACTACTTCTACTTTCATAATCGGTTCAAGCAAATGGGCACCGGCTTTTTTACTAGCATCTTGAAGAGCCATAGAAGCTGCGATTTTAAAAGCAATTTCCGAAGAATCAACTTCATGAAAAGATCCGTCATAAAGAGTTGCTTTCATATCAATCATTGGATAGCCAGCAACAACTCCTTTGGCCATTGCTTCTTTAATTCCTTTTTCTACGGCTGGAATATATTCACGTGGAATTGTTCCTCCTTTAATTTCATCAACAAATTCAAATCCTTGCCCTCTTTCTTGGGGTGCAACTCTTATTTTAACATGACCATATTGACCACGGCCTCCTGATTGCTTGATATATTTTGCTTCAGCTTCGGCATTAGAGTTAATAGTTTCTTTATAAGAAACTTGCGGTTTGCCGACAACGGTTTCAACATTAAATTCTCTTTTTAATCGATCCACAATAATATCTAAATGTAATTCTCCCATCCCAGATAAAATAGTTTCCCCTGTTTCCGAATTTGTTTCAATTCTAAAAGTAGGATCTTCGTCTCTTAATTTTTTCAAAGAAACTCCCATTTTCTCTTGGTCTGCTTTTAGTTTTGGCTCAACTTTAATATTAATTACTGGTTCTGGGAAAATAATTTTTTCCAAAATAATTTCTTGGCCTTTTTCTTCACAAAGAGTATGCCCAGTAGAGGTATTTTTTAAGCCAACAATAGCCACAATATCTCCAGTATAAATTTCCTCCACTTCTTCTCTTTCGTTTGAATGCATTCTTAATATTCTACCGATTCTTTCTTTTTCTCCATTAGTTGTATTTATTAAATAATTACCTTTTTTAAATTGGCCAGAATAAGCTCGAAGATAAGTCAAGGTTCCCACAAAAGGATCAGTGGCCACTTTAAAAGCTAAAGCGCAAAAAGGCTCGCTATCACTAGCAGATCTTTCAATTTTTATATTTTCATCTTTAGGGTCTGAACCAATAACAGCTGGTAAATCCAATGGACTTGGCAAATAATAGATTACTCCGTCAAGCACTAATTGCACGCCTTTATTTTTCAGAGAGCTTCCGCAAAAAACTGGAACCAAGCGGCAAGCAATAGTTGCTTTTCGCAATCCCTGTCTTAATTCTTCAAGAGAAATTTCTTTTCCTTCTAAATATTTTTCCATTAAAACTTCATCTTCGGAAACTATTTTCTCTACCATTTTATTTCTCCATTCTTCAGCTTTGGCCCTTAATTCTTCAGGAAGATCTGTTTTTATTACTTCTTTTCCCATTTCACCCTGAAAATCAACTAATTTCATTTCCATTAAATCTATTACTGATTTAAAATTAGCTTCTTCCCCTACTGCTAATTGAACAGCCACGGCGTTTGGAGTAAGCTTGTCCCAAATTGATTTCAAGCTTTTTTCAAAAGATGCTCCTAATCTATCTAATTTATTAATAAAACAAATTCTGGGAACATTATATTTATCAGCTTGTCTCCATACTGTTTCTGATTGAGCCTCAACTCCAGCCACTCCATCAAAAACAACCACCGCTCCATCCAAAACTCTTAAACTTCTTTGAACTTCAGCTGTAAAATCAATATGTCCAGGGGTATCAATCAAGTTTATTCTATATTCGTTGGTTCTGTCTTTTTTAAAATAATCTCCAGGAACCCAAAAACAAGTAGTAGCAGCAGAAGTAATGGTAATTCCTCTTTCTCTTTCTTGTTCCATCCAATCCATGGTAGCTGCTCCCTCATGAACCTCGCCAATTTTATGAGAAACTCCGGTGTAATACAAAACTCGCTCACTAGTTGTTGTTTTTCCAGCATCAATATGAGCAATAATACCAATGTTTCTATATTTTTCTAGTTGATATTGTCGGGGCATGTTTTTAGTATTCTTTATTTTTTAAATTAATTTTATTTACAAACTTAAAACCTATTTTAAAAAATAGGCTTTAAATAAAAATTACCAAGCAAAATGGGCAAAAGCTCGATTAGCTTCAGCCATTTTATGGGCAGTTTCTCTTTTTCGAACCGAAGCACCCTTATTTTCAGAAGCTTCAATTAATTCTTCGGCTAATTTTTCTTTCATGGCTTTTCCCTTTTTTGAACGAGAAGTAGCAATAATCCATTTCATAGCCAAGCTTAATTTTCTATTTCCTTTTACTTCCATAGGCACCTGATAAGTTGCTCCTCCAACCCTTTTTGGTTTTACTTCCAACATAGGAGAAACATTTTGAATGGCCAATCGAAAAACATCCAAAGGTTCTTGTTTTGTTTTTTCTTTAACAATCTCCAAACTATCATACATTATTTTTTGAGCAATTGTTTTTTTCCCGTTTAACATCAATTGGTTGATAAATTTAGCCAACATTATATCGTTATAAACAGGATCTGGCATTATTGTTATTTTTTTAAATGTTTTCTTATTTGCCATAATTTTCTATTTTTTTTGTTTTTTAGCTCCGTATTTGCTTCTTTCTTTCTTTCGTCCTTCTACGCCAGAACAATCAAAAGATCCTCTAATAATATGATAACGAACACCTGGCAAGTCTTTTACCCTTCCTCCTCTAATCAAAACAATTGAGTGTTCTTGTAAATTATGACCTTCTCCTGGAATATAAGCAGTTACTTCCATACCATTGCTTAATTTTACCCTAGCCACTTTTCTTAGAGCAGAGTTCGGCTTTTTAGGGGTGGCTGTAAAAACTTTTAAACAAACTCCTTTTTTAAAAGGCGATTCATAAGTTTTTGGACGATTTTTCAAAGGATTAAATCCAAAAGCCATTGCCGGGCTGGCTGTTTTTTTCTTGATTGGTTTTCTATTTTTCTTAATTAATTGATGTATGGTTGGCATAAAAATTAACAATGCTTATCTGTAATATAATGTAATAAAGTTAGCAAATAAAAAGAAAAATGTCAACTTTTTGGGCTTAAAAATCGTTTTTTCTTTTTCTAAGTTTTTATTTTTTTTAAAAAATATGTTTTTTCCAGTTATTTTACGTTTATTTTTTCTATTTTTTCAATAAAAAATCGATTACTTAATAATCGATAAAAAAATAATTTTATTCAACAAAGAACTGATTGCCGAATCTTTGGTACCAAGCTGCTTCGTGCAGTTTGTCTAGTCGGTCTTCGTAGCAATGGAGAGAGGCACAATTGTCAATCCACCTTACCACCTTGCATTCATTTGGCTCAAAAACATGACGTTTAAAAGCCCGATTCAAGCAGATAAGATTTGATTGCCAGGCATTAATATCTCGCGAACGCCAATCGGTTCGAATATCAAGACATCTTGTACCTTCTTCGTCTTTGCCAAGATAAATAACTTGGACTCTCTGCAGGCATGGCGGTTCGTCATTAAAAGCATCTTCATTCGGACGCCAGGTTATGGCTTGAACGCGATTAGAGCTTAGATCGTGCTTGATCAATTCAGCCAGATTCAGTTTCAAAGCTTCGATTTGGTCGTACGGAAAAAGAAAACGCTCCCAATAAAGATACCTGAATTTATGGACATCAGTATCTGGCATTTTCTGCCATTTTTCCACGTATTCAGGAGTCATTTGAAGGCAATATTCTTCTAACTGCTTTGGACCAAAGGGAAATTTAGGATGCATTTCCCCTTTGTTCAGCTGATCAATAGCCTTACCAAACAATTCTATTATCTGGCAAGTGTCTTTGATCTTTTTTCTTTCAACTTCTGATTTGTTTTCTTTTGGCCCGCCAATAATTCGCTCAGCTCCCTTGTCATCAATAAAAGCAGCTGCTTCTTGCCAAGAGCGGACAAAGGTTTTATCTCGAATCAGATTTACTGGAACCAGTTTCACTTTCTCCCTCCGTTTATTTTAAAAGGACAAGCAGTCCCTGTCCTTAAATTAGCAACCAAAGAAAGAATTGTCAATTTTAAATAAATGGCTGGCCAGCAAAAAAAAGAAAAATTTTTTCTGCTAAAACAAAAATCCAGCTAATTCCAGGATAAATAAAAATAGAAAAGATTAAAATCAAAAATCCATATTGAGTTAAAAACTTCTTGGCTTCATAAAACCATTTTTCTTGGGGTAAAAGATCGAATAAAATATGAGATCCATCTAAAGGAGGAATAGGAATAAGATTAAAAATCGCTAAAACCAAATTATAAATTACTACTAATTCAAAAACTAAATATAAATCCGAGCTTAAAACCGGAACCATTCTAATAATTAGGGCAAAAATAATGGCCACAAAAAAATTTGCCATTGGTCCAGCCAAAGATACTTTTAGGGCTCCCCATCTTTTATCTTTAATATTATTAAAATTTACTGGAACTGGCTTGGCCCATCCCACAATTACCGGACTGGCTACGGCTAATAAAAAAATTGGAAGCATAATTGTCCCGATAAAATCTAAATGATTAATGGGGTTAAGATTTAATCTTCCTTGGTCTTTAGAGGTATCGTCTCCAAGATAATAAGCCATGCTTCCATGGGAAATCTCATGAATTATTATTGAAAAAATTAAAATTACAAAGCCAATGATTGTTTCTAAAATTGTTAATTCCATATTGTAAAATATAACATAAGCTAAAAATTTTGAAAATAGTAAAAAATAAATATCCCTAATTAGCTTGGGGGTTGATTTTATTTATTTTTTTGATAAGATACTTTTATATGGAAAAAATATGTACAATTTGCGGCAAATCTTCTCATTTGGGTGGAAAATATAAGAAATTAATTTCTCGATATAATCCTTCTCCCCTAAAAAGAAAATATCCCAATTTACAATGGGTAACTGTTCCTGTTGGGACAACAAAGAAAAAATACAAAGACTTTGCCGGAAAAAGAATCTTGGCTTGCGCAAAATGCATCAAAGCTTTAGCAAAATAATTGATACTCAACAGGCTTGTCTGCCAAGCTCTTAATAGCAACGGCGGGCTGTCGTATAACGGTATTATTTGCGCATGGGGTGCGTAAGACCTGGGTTCAATTCCCAGCAGCCCGACTTAGAAATAAAAACATTCTTTTAAGAAGAGTGTTTTTAATTTTAAGTTATTTTTATTGGGGATTGAACGCGCAGGCGTTCCGCCAACTGGCGGAGGGGCCGAGCGGGGCCCGAGCGCGATTTCAACAGAAATCGACGACGAGGGCAATTCCCAGCAGCCCGACTTAGAAATAAAAACATTCTTTTAGGAAGAGTGTTTTTAATTTTAAGTTATTTTTATTGGGGATTGAACGCGCAGGCGTTCCGCCAACTGGCGGAGGGGCCGAGCGGGGCCCGAGCGCGATTTCAACAGAAATCGACGACGAGGGCAATTCCCAGCAGCCCGACTTAGAAATAAAAACATTCTTTTAGGAAGAGTGTTTTTAATTTACAACTATATAATTTTTTTGATCAAAAAATTTTATTCTTAAATTTTCGTAATTTCCTTTTTCGCTTCGCCATTCATTTTGAAACCCCCACTCATGCCATTTCCAAACAGCTACATATTGGCCTTGGCATTTTTGATTATTATAATCCCCCTCTAAAACAATCAGTTCGTTTTCTTGATCATTATTAACATCAGCAATTACTATTTCACAATTAGGTTTTGGAAGGGCAGAAGACTGCCAAACCGGCTCTATTGCAAAATTATTGATTTTAAAAATAAATAAATGATTTCTAATATTAAAATCATTTTTTTCAATCCAAGTCGGTTTTTGCGGCCCATAACTACCAGTTTTCCAAACTAAAAGATTAAGATAATTTTCTCCTTTGTTGGCTGAATCTGCAAAAATAAAATCTTCAACCCTCCAGTCTTCGTGCGTTTCCCAAATAACTTTATCATCTTTTCTTATTTCTATTTTTTTATTTTTAAGCTTTATTTCCAAAAAATCGGACTGGCTGGTTTTTATTTTTTCGGTTTTGTTTTTGTCGAAAAATTTTTCGGATTCCGAAAAAAATTCCATTTGGTCTTTTTCAAAATTGGAAATATCTTTATTCCAAAAAAAACAAGCTTGATTTTTTGAAAAATACAAATAAGAAATTTGAGGAAAAATAAAAAAAGAAAAAATAAATATTAATAAAAATATTAAAAAAAATTTAAAAATTTTTTGCTGCATTAGTCCCCTTTTTCAGAAAAAGAATTAGCAATAAAAATTTTGGTCCAATTCGGGGCTTTTGGCTCGTTTTCTTCACACATTTCTCTCCATTCTTTATCAGTTAGTCGATCAGATAAAGGCCAAGGAAATTCATAATAAGAATAAGTTCCGCCTTTAGTAATTTTTAATTTTCCATTAATTGGCACCACTACATAAATCTCGGAAACAAATCCCACCCCTTGTTCTAAAACAAAACCATTCGGGTCAGTTGCCACATCTGTTACAATAACAGCTGATTCAACATTTAAATTTCCTTCGCTTGTTTTTATCCAAAATTCTTCCAATTGTCCGCCATAAGAATCAATCAAGTCATATTCTTCTTTTGTTAAGGCTTGATTGTTTAATTCTTTCTCTGAAATTGTTTTTAAAGATAAAGCTAATTTTTCCATTATTTCTAAATTTTCTTTCAATCCAGAAGGCATTAAATTCCGATTCTCTAAACCGACAATGGTCATGCGCAAAAGCGATGCTAAGCGCGAATAAACATAAACATTTGGCTCAACATAACCTTGGGTATCCTCTTCTATCGGTCCGCCACCCATTTCTGCATAAACTTGTTTTGCATAAAGAACAGTGTCATGTTTTAATTCAGTCCAACTTCCCAAAAAAGTATTCAAATCTTTTCTAATCCAAGCTTGATTTTGCATAAAAGAAGGATATCCATTTGATTTTTTTTCTAATAGCGGCTTTAACGCATTAAGCCATCCCCAATATAAATTTTGAGTCCACGCACTTTTTGGCAGTTGCAAAAGATGGGATTGGACTTTAGACATGTTTGCCTGATAAGTTGGATATTTTTTTGCTTCTCCTGCTTCTAATAAAAGATTTAAAGCTTCTTCTGATCCAAAAGCAGCCGGAATATCCAAACTTTTCGGAAGCATTCGATCTGGAACTTCGCGATCAATCAATCTTTGAAAAATAGAAGCATCAATTGTAAATCTTTGCCCTAAAAATCGAAAACCTTTAATCACTTCTTCCCTATTTGGCTCGATGTCAGAATTAAAAATAGGCATTGAATTTATTTGCGGAGGGTCCATTTTTTGAGCCAAAGAAATTAATTCTGAAAATTTATTCGAATCAGAAGCCAGTTCGGATAATTTTATTTCTTGGCTATAAATTTGAGTAATCGTTTTTTTGAATTCATAATAATTAATATCATCTGTTTTGCCAACGAAAAAATTAATTGGCTCATAAATTTTATCCCAAGATTGTTGATTATCGTTTTTATCAAGAGCAGCCACGATTAAAACAGCTGACTTAATCGCTTCTTGATCTTTAAAAACAAAAGTTAATCGGCCATACCACATCATAGTTTGAAAATAATCTTTTAGCGATTGACTCTGGTCATAATGGCCTCGAGGAATATATTGGGAATAATCTTCTTTTATTCCCATAATCGGAGAAATTTCAATGCCTTGATGGTCATTAATAAGCGATATTTCTTGCTCAACTTTTTTTTCTCCCAATTCAGGAATAACAGCGTTTTTATCTAAAAGTTTGCTTCCCACGCTAAAAAACTCTACATTTCTTTCAGCGGCAGATTCCCACTCAGTGTCTTTTAATAATTGATATTGATTAAGGGATTCGGAAAGCATTAAGGCATTAAGATTTTTCAATTCTGGAATTAATTTTTCTTGTTCCACTTTTTTCAAAGCATAATCAAAAAGCAAATGATAATTATGCAACATTGAGTCTGTAGTAATAAAATTAGGAATCTGCTGATATCGCGATTGTTCATAAAGAGAATAAAATTCGCGATACTTGGCTGGAATGACAACAAAATTATTTTTTTTCAATAAAGATTCTGCCTCAGAAGAAAAATTAAAATTATCTTTATTAATTACGTTGCTAAAATCGTCTTCAATTGAATAATCTGGAACCTGGGAATTAAATATTGCTGGCAATTCTTCATAAGCTGCAAATTTATTTATCTCTTGGTTGAGATTTTGATTAATGTTCTGATCTTGTTCTTTTTCTAAAGAAGGTGTTGATAAATAAAATTTAAAAAAATAAAATCCGCCAGCCGCTAAAACAGCCAACAAAAACAAACCGAGCGCAAAAGGTGAAACAGATTTTTTTTCTTTTAGTTTTTCAATCTGTTGAATCTCTGTTTCTTCTTCGAAAACATATTTATGAGGAAAATCCATATTTTTTTAAAAATATTGTTTTATCTATTTTAATACTTAATTTTAAAAAATACAAACCACCGCTTTGGCGGTGGATTATTTTTAATTGCCCCGGACTTTTCAAATGGAATCCGAAGAGTCCAAGTGGGCGCCTCATTTAACAGCCAAGGCGGTTAAAAATTATGGCTCCCTTTGAAAAGGTGTTCGGAATTTTTGAATTCCGGGGCTCTTTTATTATAGCAAAAATTCCATAATTTTAAAAATCATTTATCAACTATTGTTTTTAAGTTCCAACCATCAGAAATTATTTTAATACCTCCGTTTATATCGTTTCGGTAGGTTTTAATTTTGTTTTTTTCCAGCCGATCTAATGTTTCTTCGGCCGGATGCCCATAAGAATTTTCTCCTGTTTGGATAACACTTATTTTAGGAGAAACTTGTAATAAAAATTCATCAGATGTTGAATATTTAGATCCATGATGCCCAACTTTTAAAACATCAGCTCCGATGTTTTGCCCGCTTTCAATAATTAATTTTTCTTCTTCTGATCCAATATCAGCTGGAAATAAAAAATTATTTTCATCAAAAGACATTTTTAAAACGATTGCGGAAGAATTAGCTTTTTTCGAATTTTTATCAGTTGAATCAAAAGGGAAAAGAATAAACATTTCTGTTTTGCCGGCAATAATTTTGTCTCCAGCCGACAATTCAAATACGCGACATCCTTCTTGTTTTTCTTGATCAACAGCAATTTTAAAATTTTCAAAAGATTGGGTTTGTTTTTCTACTCCGCTCCAAACTATATTTTTTACCCGATAAGATTTTAAAATTCTAAACAATCCGATAAAGTGATCTTGCTCCGGATGGGTTATAATCATTAAATCTATTTCCCTATCCCAAAAAGGAATTTCCTGATTTATTTCTTCAATTGCCTTATGATAATCAGGTCCACCATCAATTATTATTTTATATCCTTCAGAGGTTTTAATAAAACAAGAATCTCCTTGTTCAACATCTATAAAATCAAGCATTAATTCGTTATTTACAGAAAACAAAGGAATACAAATTGACCAAGTAAAAATATTCGCAACAATCAAAAAAACAAAAATGAAAAAGACCGGCTTATTCATCCGGCCTGTTTAAATCATTATTTAAATCTTTTAAAAGCTCTTCGCAATCAAGTCCGTAATTTTCACAAATTTGACCAATAGTCAATTCATGCATTTCCAATTTAGCAAAAGGACAAGACAAACAAGGAACTTGATGTTTTTCTAAGGCTGATTCTGCTTTCTCTTGATTAATTATGTCTGCTAGAAGAGTATCTTTTGTAATTTTCATATTTTTATTCTTCTTCATCGTCCTCAATCGCTCCGTTTATTTCTATAATTGCGCCATAAGGGCAAAGCTCGATTCCGCCACATTCTTCAACTTTTGAAGAGCTAATTACTTCTGCTTTGCCATCATCTTTCATTTCCGTGCCTCCGGAACAAACCATAGCACAGCTTCCGCAACCAATGCATTTTTCTTTATCAACTTGATATTTTTTCTCTTCCATGTTTTTATTTATTATTTTTTATTAAAAAAATCTTTAAAACAATTAATATTTTATCCTGGATTAATATTTTTTTCAATATTTTTATTCAGGTTTTCTTTTTCGAGTCATTAAATCTTTTAAAGCAACTTGAGGGGCTTTATTTTTATATAAAACCTGATAAACCTGTTCTGTGATTGGCATTTCTACTTTATATTTTTTACTTAATTGATAAACTGCTTCTGTTGTTGTTGCGCCCTCGATAATACTATTTGTAGATTTAATAATTTCTGCCATTTTTTCACCTTTTGCAATTCTTTCCCCAAAAGTTCTGTTTCTACTTTCCGGACTAATACAGGTTGTAGATAAATCACCTAACCCAGCCAAACCAGAAAATGTTTTTTTCTTGGCCCCCATCTTTATTCCCAAGCGCTGAATTTCAGCTAATCCCCGGGATAAAATTGCTGCCTTGGCATTACTACCAAAACCAAGCCCATCAGAAATCCCGGCCACGATGGCTATAATATTTTTTAACGGACCGCCTAATTCTACGCCGACAACATCAGTTGAAGTATAAACTCGAAAATATTCATTGCTGAAAATGTGCTGAATTTTTTTAGCAATTTCGTGATTTTTTGAAGCCGCCACAACTAAAACTGGTAATCCTTTAGCAACCTCAATGGCAATAGACGGGCCGCTTAAAACCGCAACTGCTACATTTCCTAATTCGCTTTTTATAATTTCAGTCATCCTCATTAAAGTTTTTTGTTCTAACCCTTTGGCAACGTTTATAAAAACTTTTCCTTTTAAGCGAATTGAATTTTCTTTTATTTTTTTAGCCACGCTACGGAAAAACTTTGAAGGAATAGCAAAAATAATCCAATCTGATTTTTCGATTGCTAATTTCAAATCTTTTTCAAAAATAATATTTTCTGGAATCTTAATTCCAGGTAAATATTTTTTATTTTCTCTTTTTTTATTTAATTCTTCCAAATGCTCTGGAAAAGCACTCCAAATAAAAACCTTGTGCCCATTTTTAGACAAAACAATTGCCAGGGTAGTTGCCCAAGCGCCATCGCCCAGAATAGTTATGTTTGTTTTTTGAATTTTATCCATAGAATAATCATATTGGAAAAATCAAAAAAATCAATAGTAAGTTTAAGGGGTAAGATATTTCAAAATTACGATTCCGCTTCCGCCAGCTCCGCCAGCGCCATAATATCCACTACCAGTAGCACCATAAGACCCACCACCCCCGCCGCTACCAGTATTACTTGTTCCAGCTAATCCCACGCCATTAACAGTGCTTCCGCCACCACCACCAGAACCACCAGAACCAATAGATGCACCATTAATCTCTCCTCCGGCTCCTCCACCTGCTCGAGTAATTGATGTTCCTGTGATAGAACTTGCTTTTCCAGGACCGCCGCTTCCACTACCACCAGATGGATCATATGTTCCGGTTGGTCCTTGGGTTCCAGGACCTCCGGCTCCTCCGCCACCACTATTTCCCCCATGCCAACCAGATTGAACAACTCCAGCCCCTCCTGGATATCCAGCAGAAGCTGTTCCGCCAGTAGAAGCGGGTGCTTCGGCTCTCATGGGCCCACCACCACCACTTCCACCATTACCGCCAGCAGATCCAAAATGACAAAATCCTTGACCCCCTCCTTCAGCAGTAATGCTTCCAAAAACAGAATTACCTCCTTTGGTTCCAGCCCCTCCACCAGCAGCACCACCAGCTCCTCCAACACCAACAGTTAAAGTTTTATTACCAGATACAGAAGTTGTTCCTGTTAAATAGCCTCCTGCACCCCCACCAGAACCAGTATTTCCCCCTCCACCGCCCCCGCCAATCACAAGGTATTCAACAGAATCTACACCCACAGGCGTAGCCCAGGTCATGGTCCCTGGACCAGTGAATTGATCAATGGTGTAAAGGCCACTTGTTGTTCTAGTACAAGTTATTCCACCAGAAGCTGTACAAGCACTTAAAGCAGGGTTTCTGTTTGCCGTACAACTGGCATTGGTTCCAGTATGTGCTCCTTGGCAAGTCCAAGTTGTGGAACTTCCTTGAGCTGGGAAAGCAGGAGAGGAAGGATTAGCTGTGCCAGCGGAACAGAAAGTATCAGAACCATAAGTTGTCGCACTGGATAAATAGGTTTTCGCAGCTGTTCCACAAGCACCATTAACCGGAACTCCTGTGGCTGGGAAAGCAGCTGTGACAGTTCCTGAGTTAGCCGAATTAGAATCAGAAGTTGCTCCAGAAACAGTAAAGAAATCAGCAGCCACGCCAGTAAACGTGTAGCCGGATTTCGCAGTTAAAGTAATCGTGGCTGTGTAAATTGTGCCACCGGCAAAAGTAGTTGGATTGCCATTCCAAGCAATTGTTCCAGTGTATTGGGTGGTTGCGGTAATAGCTGTGTCTGGAGTGGCGCCTGTGACTGGTGCAGTTACGCCAGGAATAGCCGCAATGTTGACAATTGCTGCTGTGGCCGGGAAAGCAGCTATGACAATTCCTGAGTTAGCCGAATTAGAATCAGAGGTTGCTCCAGAAACAGTAAAGAAATCAGCAGCCACGCCAGTAAACGTGTAGCCGGATTTCGCAGTTAAAGTAATCGTGGCTGTGTAAACAACACCACCGGCAAAAGTAGTGGGATTGCCGTTCCAAGCAATTGTTCCAGTGTATTGGCTGGTTTCAGTGATAGCAGTGTCTGGAGTAGCGCCTGTGACTGGAGCAGTTACGCCAGGAATAGCCGCAATGT